>ENA-UEQJ01000341-UEQJ01000341.1-human-gut-metagenome-genome-assembly--contig:-NODE-341-length-38932-cov-7.608467_pt1 | contig 38932 bp, 39 predicted proteins | sample MGYA00242937_ERZ507938 | MGnify/ENA primary metagenome ERZ507938 (study PRJEB26167, sample SAMN06115437) | human gut metagenome | host: Homo sapiens | place: China:Gansu | collected 2015-07-03 | study...
GCGGTGACCTTCCTGATGCTCGCCGGGCGGAACATCACGCTCAAGGAGCGCAGCGCCATGCAGGACGCCATCTCCGCCCCTGCGGTGGGCGGCATCGTGCGCCTGACGAGATTTATCCTCAAGGGGACCTTTCTGGTCGAGCTGCTGGGCGCGCTGGCGCTGCTGCCAGCCTTTTGCCGGGACTATGGACTGCGGGGCGTATGGATGTCCGTTTTCCATTCCGTTTCCGCCTTCTGCAATGCGGGCTTCGATATTCTGGGGCGGACGGATTCCCTCTACCCCTCGCTGACGGCCTATGCCGCAGACCCGCTGGTCAACATTGTGATCATGCTGCTGATCATCGTGGGCGGCATCGGCTTTCTAACGTGGGACGATGTCTGTACGCACGGTCTGCACCTGCGGCGTTACCGGATGCAGAGCAAGGTCATTCTGAGCGCGACGGCGATTTTGATCACGATTCCGGCGTTTCTCTTTTATCTGACAGACTTTGCGGATCTCCCCGTGGGAGAGCGGATATTGGCCTCCCTTTTTCAGTCGGTCACGCCGCGGACGGCCGGCTATAACACAGTGGATCTGACGGAGATGACGGATGCCTCTCAGGCGGTCACCATTTTGCTGATGCTCACCGGCGGAGCACCCGGCTCCACGGCGGGCGGCATGAAGGTCACGACGCTGGCAGTTCTCATTGCCAACGCCATTGCCGCCTTCCGCAGGCGAGAGGATCTGCAGCTCTTCCACCGCAGATTGGAGACATCCACTGTCCGCAACGCCGCCGCCATTCTGCTGCTGTATCTGGGGCTGACCTTTGCGGGGGCGGCGGTCATCAGCACAGCGGAGGAGCTTCCCCTCGGTGCCTGTCTCTATGAAACAGCGTCCGCCGCCGGTACGGTGGGCCTGACGCTGGGGCTGACGCCGCAGCTGGGAGTCCTGTCGCAGAGCATTCTCATCCTGCTGATGTATTTCGGGCGCGTCGGCGGATTGACCTTGATCTACGCCGCATTCTCCGGGCATGACCTGACCTATGCCCGCTATCCGCAGGAGAAAATTACCGTAGGCTGAAAGGAGCACACGATGAAAACGGTATTATTGATCGGACTGGGCCGCTTCGGGCGGCATCTTGCCATGCAGCTCAACGAGCTGGGCCATCAGGTGATGGCAGTGGACAAAGACGAGGAGCGCGTCAACGAGTGTATGTCCTTTGTCACCAACGCGCAGATCGGTGACAGCACCCGCGTGGACTTTCTGCGCTCGCTGGGCGTGAGCAATTACGATGTCTGCTATGTCACCATCAGCGGGGATTTCCAGAATTCACTGGAGACCACGTCGCTGCTCAAGGAGCTGGGAGCAAAATATGTGGTATCCCGCGCTGAGCGGGATGTGCAGGCGAAATTTCTGCTGCGCAACGGCGCGGACGCGGTCGCCTACCCGGAAAAGCAGCTGGCGAAGTGGGCGGCCATCCGCTATACCGCCAACCATATTTTCAGCTACATTGAGCTGGACGAGCAGCACGCCATTATCGAGGTTGCCGTGCCGGAGGATTGGCAGGGCCGCAGCATCGGCGAGCTGGACATCCGCAGAAAATACGGCGTCAACATCCTCGGCGTGAAGCGGAACGGCAAGACCGATGTGAACATCTCCCCGGAAACTGTGCTGGACGCTGATATGACGCTGCTGGTGCTGGGGAAAAACCAAGAACTTAAGAAGCACTTCCGGCTGTAAAGCAACATAGAGTCTTGCACGTATAAGGGCTTTACGCGCCGGAGAGGCATCTCAACAAAAGCGCGCAGGTTTGCGGAGGAGGATTCCGCGTTGCGCAAAAACAGCAAAAAATGAGGGAGGACGGCTCTGTCCTCCCTCATTTTTGCCCTGCGCTTTCGCCCTTCTCCGTCAGCTGTTTTTCCAGTGCGGTCTGTCTGGCCAGGATGGCATTGACCTTGTCGTAAAGATCCTCGATCATGATCTCTGTCTTGAGGTTGACCTTATAATCGTTCTCTGCACGGCGGCGGTCCTTTTCCTCCTGCCGGTTCTGGCTCATCATGATGAGCGGTGCCTGAATGGCCGCCACGCAAGAGAGCACCAGATTGAGCGGGATGAAGGGGTACGGGTCGAACGCCTTTGCCGCGAGCAGCGTGTTGACAAGCATCCACAAAATCAGCACGCCGGTGAAGGAAAAGATGAACGCTCAGCCGCCCGCAAATTTGGCAATGGCATCCGCCGCCCGCTGGCCGAGGGTGTATTTTTCCTTCTCACCCGCGGGATTTTCGGAAATTTTGCTGTCTGCCAGCAGGTTCAGCACTTCCTCGTCCGTCATATCGTGGCGGATGTCCTTGAGGACTTCTCTCAAAAGCTTACGGTTTTCTTTCATTGTGATATCATCCTTTTCTGTTTGCGAAAGTTTTGGCGTATTATCATGACGAAGGCCCCGGCGTATCTCGACCTTGCTCACTGCTCCACTGCGCCGTGCCGCGAATTCCTGTTCGGCACGGACACGATGGGGCGCGACATCTTCTCGATGATCTGGTACGGCGGGCGGCTGTCGCTGTTCATCGGCGTCGGCTCGACCGTCATTTCGACGCTGCGCGCAAGCGAGTACGTCATCGCGGCGAAGTGCATGGGCGGCAGCTTTTTCCACATTCTGCGGTGTCACCTTGCGCCGAATTTCTTCTCGTCCATCCTCTTCATGGTGGTGATGAATGTGCGCAGCACCATCATCGCCGAATCGACGCTCAGCTTCATGGGCCTCGGCCTGCCCATCGAGGTCGTGACCTGGGGCAGCATGCTCTCGCTCGCGGAAAAGGCGCTGATGACCGACGCGTGGTGGATCCTGCTCATCCCCGGCGCATTTTTAGTCGTGACGCTCCTTTGCATCACGACCCTCGGCGACTACCTGCGCAGCCGCACGAGCAGAAAAGAAAGCAACCTGTAAATAGCAAAAAGAAGGCACAGCCGCTCGGCTGTGCCTTCTTTCTATTTATGGGGTTTACTTCGCGTTCACGATGTTCATGAACTCTTCGCCCGTGATGGTCTCCTTCTCGTAGAGGTACTGCGCCAGCTCATCGAGCTTCGCGCGGTTCTCGGTGAGGATGTTCACAGCCTTTTCGTGCTGCGCTTTCACCAGCTCCACAACGCGCTGGTCGATCTTCGTCTGCGTCTCGGCAGAGCAAGCGAGCGATGCGTCGCCGCCGAGGTACTGATTGTTGACCGTTTCAAGCGCGACCATGTCGAAATCGTCGCTCATGCCGTAGCGCGTGATCATCGCGCGGGCGAGCTTCGTCGCCTGCTCAATATCGTTCGACGCGCCGGTCGTGACGGAGTGGAACACGACCTCTTCCGCGGCGCGGCCGCCGGTCAGCGTGGCGATCTTGTTCTCCATCTCGGTTTTGCTCATGAGATAATGGTTGCCCTCTTCGATCTGCATCGTGTAGCCCAGCGCGCCCGAGGTGCGCGGCACAATGGTGATCTTCTGCACGGGGGCGGAGTGCGTCTGCATCGCCGCCACGAGCGCGTGGCCGATCTCGTGGTAGGAGACGATCTTCTTCTCCTCGTCGGTCATGATGGCGTTTTTCTTCTGGTAGCCCGCGATGACGACCTCGATGCTTTCCTCAAGGTCTGCCTGCGTGGCAAAGCGGCGGCCGTCGCGCACGGCGCGCAGCGCCGCTTCGTTCACAATGTTGGCAAGCTCCGCGCCGGAAGCGCCGGAGGCCATGCGCGCGATCTTGTTGAAGTCAACGTCCTCGGCGACCTTGATCTTCTTGGCGTGGACCTGCAAAATGGCCTCACGCCCCTTGAGGTCGGGCAGCTCGACCGGCACGCGGCGGTCGAAGCGGCCGGGGCGCGTGAGCGCGGGGTCGAGGGATTCGGGGCGGTTCGTGGCGGCGAGAATGATGACGCCGTTGTTGCCCTCAAAGCCGTCCATTTCGGTAAGCAGTTGGTTCAAGGTCTGCTCGCGCTCGTCGTTGCCGCCGTACTGGCCGCCGCTGCGCTTCTGGCCGATGGCGTCGATCTCGTCGATGAAGACGATGCAGGGGGCCTTTTCCTTGGCCTGCTTGAAGAGGTCGCGCACCTTGCTCGCGCCCATGCCGACGAACATTTCGACAAATTCAGAGCCCGACATCGAGAAGAACGGCACATTCGCCTCGCCGGCGACCGCCTTGGCAAGCATCGTTTTACCGGTTCCCGGAGGGCCGACGAGCAGAATGCCCTTGGGCATCGACGCGCCGATCTCCTGATACTTGCTGGGGTCGTGCAGGTAGTTGACGACCTCGGTGAGGTTCTCCTTGGCCTCGTCCTCGCCCGCGACATCGTCAAACTTGATGCCCTCGGCGGACTTGACGTACACCTTGGCGTTGGACTTGCCCATGTTGAACATCATGGAGTTGCCTCCGCCGCCCATCTTCTCCATCATCTTGCGCGACACATACTGTCCCAGCGCGACAAAGATGATGATGGGCAGGACCCAGGCGAGAATGCTGACGAGCGTGGACGTCTGCTCGATCTCCTCACCCGTGGTGGAGATGCCCGCGTCCAGCAGGCGCTGCACCAAACCGTCGTCAGGCACCATCGCCGTCTTGTAGACGGTCTTTTCATCGCTGCTGGTGAAGAGAATGCGGTTGGACTGCTCCTGGATCTCGACCCGGCCGACCTCGCCCTGCTCTGTCATGGTGACGAAAGTGTTGTAGTCGACGTCCTTGATCTGGTGCTCAGAGATCCACGGCATGGCAATGAAGTTGAAGAGCATCACAAGCAGCATCGCCACAAAGTAGTAGTACAGCAGCGGCTTTTTCGGGGACTTGACTTCGTTCATGAAAATGCGTTCCTCCGATCATTGAAATTTCCGGCAGGAAGTGCATACAAACGGGAAAAACTGAACGTAGCAAAAAGCCGGAGTTTTTGCTACGCTGAAAGAAGAGACGGGCGGTCGAAACCGCCCGGAACTTAGATTAGTTTGGAGTATAACACGGGAAAATATCCCTGTCCAGTACCCAAGATAAGAGTTTACAGTTTGGCTACAAGGAGGTCACAGTTATGAAAAAAGCGACAAAGGCGGCTATATTCGTCACGGCTGCGGCGGCACTCTACGGCGCGGCGGCCTACGGCGTGACGAGAACGCTGATGGACGTCGCGATGAAGCGCGAAGCGCCCAAGGCGCTCAAAAATAAGGGCAGCGCCCAGCTCACGGGCGAAAAGCGCGACGAGCCCTACCGTGAGGCGCAGCGCGCCGCCGCGAAAAAGCTTGCGTCTTCGGAAACGGAGACAGTGCTGCTCGAAAACCGCGAGGGCTTGACGCTCGTGGGCCATCTTCGTGAATGCCAAAAGGCCAAGCGCCTTGTGATCGCGTTTCACGGCTGGCGCTCAGCGTGGTACCGCGATTTCGGCCTGCTCGCGGACTTTTTAAGCCGCGAGCAGTGCAGCGTGCTCTATGTGGAGCAGCGCGCGCAGAACGAGAGCGAGGGCGACTACATCGGCTTCGGCCTGACCGAGCGCTACGACTGCGTCGACTGGGCAAACTGGGCAGCCGAACGCTTCCCCGGCCTGCCCGTTTACCTTATGGGCGTGTCGCTCGGCGGGGCGACGGTGCTCATGGCCGCAGGCGATATTCTCCCCGCCGCGGTGCACGGCGTGATCGCCGACTCGGCCTACACCTCGCCGCGTGCGATCTGGCAGCACGTGATGGGGAAGAACCTGCATCTTCCTGTCCGCGCAGCAACCGTCATCGCCGATCTTCTGTGCCAGAAGAGACTGAACGCCTCGTCCGGCAGCTACTCCACCGTCGAGGCGCTCAAAAATACCGATGTTCCGATTTTACTGATCCACGGCGAGGACGACCACTTCGTCCCGCTCAAAATGGCGTTTGAAAACCGCGACGCCTGCGCCGCGCCCTGCAAGCTGCTCGTCGTGCCCGGCGCGGACCACGCGATGAGCTACTATATGGGCCGCGGCGCGTACGAGGCCGCCGTGCGCGCCTTCTGGGAGCATTTTGACAAGTGAGGGTTCCCCCCTCACTTGTCCTCTTCTTCTGTTTCAAGGCCCGCAAAGCGTCTGGACGGGCGGTAGATCAGCACGGCGCAGAGGATCAGCATCGCCGTCGCGCCAAGGCTGATGGGATAGACCCACATGACGGTCTGGAACGTCATGCTCGTCGGGAAGACGAACTTGACCCACGCGATGCGGATACCGCACACGCCGAGCATCGTCAAAAGTGCGGGCGCGAGCGAAATGCCGAAGCCGCGCAGATACCCGGAGAGTATTTCGTAGATCAGGCAGAAAACATACGCCGGCAGGATCGTCGCAAGGCGAATATAGCCGATGGCAATGACCTCGGGATCGCTGTTGAAAATGGCGAGCAGCGACCTTGCGCTCAGCAGCAGGACAACGACCGAGACAAATGTCGCGATGGCTCCCTCCAAAAAGCTGAGCTGCATCGTCTTCTTGCAGCGCTTGATCTGCCCTGCGCCGTAGTTCTGGCCGACAAAGGTCGTGCAGGCCTGCGAAAACGAGTTGAGCACGTCGTAGGCGAGAATTTCCACATTGAACGCCGCGCTCGACGCCGCGATCGCCACCGTGCCGAGGGTGTTGATGGCCGACTGGATGACGATGTTGGCGAACGAGAACACCGCACTCTGCACGCCCGCGGGAAGGCCGATGCTCAAAATGCGCTTCAAGCTCGCGCCGTCGATGCGCAGCGCTTTCCGCTCCACGCGCACGCATTTATCCGTGCGCGTCAGGCGGACGTAGAGCAGTGCCGCGCTCACGGCGTTGGCCGCCACCGTGGCGATGGCGACGCCGTTGACCGTCATATGCAGCACAATGACGAAAAAGAGGTTCAGCAGCACGTTCAGCACACCGGAGATCGCGAGCGCCGCGAGCGGCACCTTTGTGTCGCCGATGCTGCGGAAGATCGCGGCCTCAAAGTTGTAGAGCAATATCACCGGCATGCCGAGAAGATAAATGCGCAGATACAAAAGCGCATACGGGAACACATCCTCCGGCACATTGAGAATACTCAAAAGCGGCGAGGCGATGAGCTGACCAAGCAGCGCGACCGCCGCGCCGCCGCACACAGCGAACACAATGGCCGTGTGCACCGCGCGCTTGACGGCATTGTCGTCACGGCAGCCGATGGCGTTCGCGATGACGACGTTCGCGCCGAGCGCGATGCCGATGAAAAGGTTGACGATGAGGCCGATGATCGGGCCGTTTGCACCCACCGCCGCGACGGCGACTGTGCGCGCATCGCCCGTGAAGTTGCCGACGATGGCAACGTCCGAGGCGTGGAAGAGCTGCTCCAAGATCGCCGTAGCCGCGACCGGCAGGGCAAAGAGCGGCAGCTTATTCCAGATGGAGCCGTGCAGCATGTCGATCTCATGCTTTTTGACTGTAGTTCCCATGATCTCTCTCATTTCTTTCTGTTTTCCGCTCGACCGAGCACCAGTATAGTGCCGCCGCGGCAAAATGGCAAATGTTTTTTGCGTGACCGCCCTGTCAGCATTGACAGGACGGTCGTTTCGCTGTAATATAAGGCCCGCTGACGGCAAATTTCCCAAAAATATGAGGATCTTTTATGGATTATTACCTTTTGACCGATCTGGCCGCGCGCGTCGGCTATCATCTGGCGCTCAGCGGGGCGGAGACGTTCCGCGTCGAAGAGACGATACGCCGCATCATCGGCGCCTACGGCATTGAATGCGAGACCTTTTCCATCCCCAACTGCGTGATGGTCAGCCTCGAGGCGGCCAACGGCAAGCCTTTGATGGTGATGAAGCGAGTCGGCTTTCACGGCAATGACCTCGAGTCGGTGGAAAAGCTCAACGCGCTCTCGCGCCGCATCTGCGCCGAAACGCCTGACCCGAGCGTCGCCGCGCAGTGGCTCGACGAAACGCTCAAGGGGCGGCGGCACTACTCGGTGCCCGTTTATTACCTGGGCAATTTCTGCGCCGCGGCGGGCTTTTGCCCGGTGTTTGGCGGCACGCTGCGCGACAGCCTGTTCGCGGGCCTTCTTGGCCTCATCATCGGCTTTGTCTCGCGCCAGATGGACAGGCGCGAGACGAACCCGTTTTTCAGCACCATCGTCGAGGCGTTCGCCATGGCGGTGCCGGCGTATCTCGCCGCGGGCTTCCATCTGGTCGACTATATCGACTTTGTCATCATCGGCACCTTAATGATCTTAGTCCCCGGCCTTCTCATCACGACCTCCATGCGCGACATCATTTACGGCGATACGAACTCCGGCATCAACCGCATCGTGCAGGTGCTTCTCTCGGCGTTCGCCATCGCGCTCGGCACGGCGGCGGCATGGCGCGTCACGTCTGGCGTATACGGGATGACGGTCGCGTCCGGCTCAGCGAGCTATCCCGCCTGGGCACAGGCCGTGATGATCTTCGTCGCCTGTACGGGCTTTTTCATCCTCTTCAATGTGCACGACTGGGGCAGCATTCTCTGCGCGCTCGGCGGCGTGTTCACATGGATGACGTACCTGCTCTGCCGTGATCTGGGCATGAGCATTTACAGCATGAATTTCTTCGCCGCCGTCGTCTCGGCGCTGTATTCTGAGCTTATGGCGCGCTCGCGCAAATACCCCGTCACGTCGTACCTTGTCATCTCGCTCCTGCCGCTGGTGCCGGGCGCGGGCATTTACTACACGATGAGCCTCGGCCTGGGCGGCGATGTGCAGGCCGCGGTGCACAAAGGACTTGAGACCGCGGGCGTCGCGGGCAGCATCGCCGTGGCGATCCTGCTGGTGTCCACGATCTTCCGCCTCGTCACCGCGCAGAACGGGAAGAGCAGAAAGTAGTGTTCGAAAAGTAAAAACTGCCGCCCGTTTGGGCGGCAGTTTTTTATTGCAGTGCGTCAATGTAAGCGTTCAGCGCGGCAAAATCGCCGCGGGGATAGGCGTTCAGGTCGCGGTTTTTCGCGTTGATGAGACAGTCGGTCAAAAGAAAGACATCCATCCCGACCTCGCGTGCAGCCATGTCCTCGGTCGCGTCGTTGCCGACCATCAGGCACTCCTCCGGCTTAACGCCGAGCGTGCGCGCGACCTCGAGGTAGTAAGCAGGATTCGGCTTGCAGAAGGTCGAGGCCTCGTAGGTCGTGTAAATTTCAAAATCCTCCGGCACAAGGCCCGCCCAGCGGATGCGGTTCTCCGTCGCCATGTGGGGAAAGATCGGATTCGTCGCCAGCGCAACGCGGTAGCCGCACTCTTTGAGCTTATGGACCGTCTCCACCGACGCGGGATTAAAGCCGCAGATGTCGCGCGCGGCGTTGAACTCATTGGCGTAGAAATCCTCGAAAAGGCCCTGGTCGCTTTGGCACTTTTCCTCGCCGTAGATCGCCGCGAACTTCTTCCAGAAGGCCTGCTCGTTCGTGCAGCTGCCGTCGTTTTTGACCATGGCCGCCGTGCCCGCCCAAATGGCGTCGACGAGGGATTTGGGCTCGTAGCCGTAGGGCGCGAGCTTTTTGGCGAGGAACTTGAAGTATCCGGTCGTGAACGCCTCCTGATCCATCGGCAGCAGCGTCCCGTCCAGGTCGAATAAAATGGTCGTGATGTTCAATGCGAGTCTCCTTAGGGGTAAATTACGGCAGCAGCGTTCCGCTGCGCAGGTCGATCTTGAGCGTGACGGTCGCCTGACCGGCACTGTCCGTCCGGCGGGCGGAGAGCGTCAGCACACCGCCGCTGAGCGCGGGCGCGTTCTCGCTGTCCTGACAGTCAAAGTAGTATTCGCCGTCAGGAAAGAGCTCTTGTGCCTTGATCGTCACCGCCGCCCCGCCGCTTCTGCGGTAGACGAAGGTCGCACCGGCCAGATTGGAATAGGGAACGCCCGCGTACTCAGACTTGTCCGCGCCGTAAAAATACGTCTTCTGCACCAGCGCGGCAGACGGCGCGGAGCTTGCAAGCAGCGCGTCCTCGAGCTCGGGCCGGAACTGCTCGGCCGAACGGATGCTCAGGCCGCTTTTGGCGTCAAAGTGATACTCCCAGCCAAACTCCTCCACGGCAAAGCGCCACGTGAGCGGGAAATAGGTCACGCCGCGGAAGTTAAGCAGCGGGTACGGCTCGGCGGAATTGTCGAGGCATTTGCCCTTGTCCACCGTGTTGACGGCGATCTGATAGTCAGCGACGGTCGCCTTGGCGGTCACGGTATTTTTACTGGTCGCAGGCGTGTCGGTCCACGTGTCCTCGCTCGCGTCGCTGTAGCCGACAAACAGCGTGCCCTTGGGCTCGGTCTGATACCAGTTGCTCTTGAGGTGCAGGAAGCGCGAGGCGTGGTAGGTCATGGGGAAATACGTAATATCGCGGTAGACGATCAGCGGATATTCGCTGTGCGCGCTGTCGATCTTGGTATCGTTGAGCGTAACGGCAAACGTCGGGAGCGTGACAGTGACGGTTTTGCCCTTGTCCGCCGCCAGCGCGGAGCTCTGCAGCAGCAAAAGCAAGGCGAGCATAAGAGTCAAAAACTTGCAGCGTTTCATACGGCATTCCTCCTGAGTATTGATAAGAGAATTTAACCATGATTTTCAGAGCGCGTCAATTCGTACGGCCCCGGGAAAGAGCAAATGAAAAGAGACAGCTCAAAAGCTGTCTCTCTTTTTTGGTGCCTCGTCGGGGATTCGAACCCCGGACACCCTGCTTAAAAGGCAGGTGCTCTGCCAACTGAGCTAACGAAGCATATTCTATTCCAAACCACCGAAGCGGTAAAAATCTGGCAGGGATGGCTGGACTCGAACCAGCGAATGAGGGAGTCAAAGTCCCTTGCCTTACCGCTTGGCTACACCCCTATTGGGAAGAGAGGGCTGGGGCCAAATCCCATCCCTCTCTTTTTGTGGGGTGGGTAAAGGGACTCGAACCCTCGACACCCGGAACCACAATCCGGTGCTCTAACCAACTGAGCTACACCCACCATATGAAAACCGCAAGGGACGCTGCCGATATGCTCCAGTAAAGAAGTGGCGCGCCAGAAGGGACTCGAACCCCTGGCCTACTGCTTAGAAGGCAGTTGCTCTATCCAGCTGAGCTACTGGCGCATGAGTAAGTGGAGCGGGTGACGGGAATCGAACCCGCATCCCCAGCTTGGAAGGCTGGTGCCCTGGCCATTGTGCTACACCCGCATGCGCCCTCCGCGAAATCGTCAGCTTTGTCATGATACCATATGTATCCGGGCTCTGTCAAGAGAAAAATAAATTTTTCCCCGCGAAATCCGAAAATGGGCGCGCGGCGCGGGGCCGCGCGCCCTGAGCGGCTTATCTTCCGGTTTCCGGCAGGGGAAACAGGGTCCAGGGCCAGGCGGCCGGGGGCTGGTGGGTGAACACCATGCTCCGTCCCGTTTCCGGGTGGGTAAAGCCCAGCCGCCAGGACCACAGGGCCAGCGTCTCGCCGTCCCCGGCGCCGCCGTATTTCCGGTCTCCCACCAGAGGGAAGCCCCGGCTGGCAAACTGCACCCGGATCTGGTGGGTGCGGCCGGTATGCAGGGTGATCCGCACCAATGACAAGCCGTCCCGGGAGGCCAGTCGCTGAAAATCCAGCTCCGCCGGGCGGACGTCCGGCCCCGGCTCCTGCGCCACCACCGTGCGCCGCCGCACCGAGTCGCGGCCCAGCAGGTCCCGCCATGTCCCGCTGTGTCCCGGGTCACCCCGGACCACGGCCAGGTATGTTTTCCGGAACTGATGGTCCCGGACCTGGCCGGACAGGATGGAGGCCGCGGCGGCGGACCGGGCGAACACCATGACCCCGCCGGTGGCGGCATCCAGCCGGTGAACGGTGCGGATGCAGGGGGTGCCCAGCTGGCGGCGCAGCAGCTCCGGCATACCGCCGGGCTCGTCGGTGCTGAGGATACCCGGGGGCTTCACCGCCACGGCGATGCGCTTGTCGGCGTACAGCAGCTCCATATCACTCACCGGTCTGGACGGCCTCGCCCACGGTGCCGTCCCAGGCGTCCAGACTCTCGCTGTACTCCACCCGTCCGATGGAGCAGCCCTCGCCGATGCGGACCCGGCGTCCCCGGACCACATCGGCCTGGGTGTATTCCAGGTCCACGTCATCGCCCTCGATATCGCCTGCCTGGGCGCAGGAGCAGCTGCTGCGGAACAGGCCCAGCAGGGACTTCTGCTGGGGCTGATAAATGCGGATGCTGCCGCCGCCGATGCTGCCGATCCGGATGCCGCGGTTGGCGGCGATCTCCACGGTTTCCGCGTTCAGCAGGCCCGGGATGCCGGCCATGCCGGAAATGCGGACGGCTTCCGCCTCCACGCCGCCGGAGACGTTCATGGCGCCGGAGCAGCGCAGCTCCTGGCAGCGGATGTCCGCCGCCTCCAGGCCGCCGGATACGTCTACCTCGCCGCCCTCCAGGCTGCCGCTTACCTTCATGGCGCCGGAGCTGTGGATCCGGCCCCGGGACAGGATGCTGCCCTCGCATTTCACCGCGCCGGAGCAGCTGAGGCTCTCGCAGGTGATGCTGCCGGTGACCTTGCTGCTGCCGCTGCTGCGAACCTCGCCGGCGCAGTCCACGTCTCCCTGGACCCGGGCGCTGCCGGAGCAGCTGAGGCTCTGACACCGCAGATCTCCCTGGACCGTGCCGCTGCCGCTGATGGACAGCCGGTCGTATTCGCCGCCGGGCATGGTGCTGCTGCCGGAAATTCTCATATCCATCTTCTCGTTCATAATGTGACCTCCTTCAATAATTCCAATACGTCCTCCTGGCGCTGGCCCTCCGCCACCACGGCGCGGCGGACCTCCTCCAGAGGAAATTCCCTGCGGCCATAGGCCGTTTCAATAATGAGCTTTCGCCGGGCCATAACGGTCTGACGCTTCTCCGCCAGACTGGCCGCCAGCTCGTCCAGGGTCTGGTGCTCCTTGTTGTCCAGGATCAGCCGGACCCGCTGGCAGATCTGGTCCCGGCGGAAGAAGGTTTCCTGTCCCGTGGACGTGGACCGCCGCAGGAACCACGCCTCCGGAATCAGCCCCATCCGCTTCCACCGGTACAGGGCTCCGTAGGAGATGCCGAACGTCTCCAGCAGCTCCTTTTTTGAGATCAACTCCTGATCCATATCGTTCCTCCCGTCGCTTTTGGATACGTAACAGTGTTCCGTAACATTGTTATGATAATAGCATAACAGTGTTACGTTGTCAAGGGGGCGGATAAAAATTTATGGCTCCCATCATTGTGCACAATTCCCAGAGCTTTCCCCATAGGAAAATATAGCTTCGCAGGGGGTTGTTTTGCGGAAAAAGCGGTGTTATACTGTCCCATTGAGTACAGGATTTTTTGAGATCAGAGGTGTGTTCCATGGAAGAAAATCGCAAAAGGGGCGCGCTGTCCGTCAACATGACGGAGGGGTCCCTGTGGAAAAATATGCTGCTGTTCAGCCTGCCGCTGATGATGACCCAGGTGCTGGAGGTGCTGTTCAACCTCAGCGACGTGGCCATCGCCGGTAAATTTGCCGACTATCGCGCCCTGGGCGCGGTGGGGTCCACCACGCTGCTGGTGTCGCTGTTTACGGGGCTGCTGATCGGCATGGGCAGCGGCGTCAATGTGGCGGTGGCCCGGGGCCTGGGCATGGGCGACCGGGAGCGGGTGGAAAAGACGGTCCACACGTCCTTCGTGCTGTGCGCCGCCTTCGGCATCATTGTGTGCCTGATCTGCATGCTGCTGGCAGGTCCTATGCTGACCATGCTGCATACCAAGGACGAGCTGATTGACGGAGCCACTCTGTATCTGAAAATATATGCCCTGAGCATGCCGGCCATGGCCATCTACAACTGCGGCAACGGCATTATGAGCGCCATGGGCGACACCCGGCGGCCGCTGCTGTATCTGTCCGTCGCCGGTGTGCTGAATGTGATTCTGAACCTGTTCTTCGTCATCCGGTGCCACATGGCCGCCGAGGGCGTGGCCGTGGCCAGCGTGATCGCCCAGTGCCTGTCGGCTCTGCTGATCGTGCTGCACCTGCTGGGGCGGAAGGACGCCTGCCGTCTGTGTCTGTCCAGGCTGCGGGTGCATCCGCAGGAGGCCAGGCGGGTGCTGACCATCGGCATCCCCACGGGTCTGCAAAACGCGATCTTCGCCATTGCCAACCTGTTTGTCCAGGTGGGCGTCAACTCCTTCGATGCGGTAACGGTGTCCGGCGCTGCGGCCGCCGCCAACGCCGATACCCTGCTGTTCAACATGATGGCGGCGTTCTACACCGGCTGCGCCAGCTTCGTCAGCCGGAACTGGGGCGCGGGCAAGACCCAGCGCATTACCAAGAGCTATCTGGTGAGCATGTGCTATGCCGCCGGTGTGGGGGCCATATGCGGCGTTTTGCTGCTGCTGCTGTTCGGCCGTAGCTTCCTGTCTCTGTTTGCCAACGAGACCGGGGTCATCGACGCGGGCATGGAGCGGCTGCGGATCATGAGCTTTTCCTATGTGGTGTCGCCCCTGATGGACGCCAGCATCGCCGCCTCCCGGGGCATCGGCAAGAGTGTGGTGCCCACGGTTATCGTTGTCATGGGCTCCTGTGTGTTCCGGGTCATCTGGGTGTACACCATCTTCGCCTGGTTCGGCACCATCACGTCCCTGTATCTGCTGTATATCTTCTCCTGGGCCATTACCGGCGCAGCGGAGCTGCTGTATTTCCGCCGCAGCTACAAAAAGGTCATTCTGGCGCAGCAGAACTGGTAGGCATAATTTCTTCCCTCCGCGCATGTAATGCATGGAGGGGGGAAATGCGATGAAGCCTGCTGTTTTCCTGTACGGCGTGCCGGGCCAATACGGCAATTATGCAGCGGCGCTGGAGGCTGCCGGAGCCAGGGTGGTGCTGTGCCGGGACCTGTACCGCAGCCTGGACTGCGACGGCCTGCTGCTGCCCGGCGGCGGGGACATCCGGGGTCCGCTGCCGGGAACGGAGACGTTCCTGGTGGATTCCTTTGTCCGGTCCCGGCGGCCCATCCTGGGCATTTGCCGGGGAATGCAGGCGCTGAACGTCTATTGGGGCGGCACCCTGCGGGATATTTCCGGCCACCAGCTGCCCCGGGGCGATATGGTGCACCCCACCCGGGCGGAGGGGATCATGGCGCGGCTGCTGGGGGAGCATCCTGCCGTTACCAGCTGCCACCATCAGGCGGCGGACCGCCTGGCAGAGCCCCTGCGGCCGGTGCAATGGGCGGAGGACGGCGTGACAGAGGCAGTGGTGCATCAGGAACTGCCGGTGCTGGGGGTCCAGTGGCACCCGGAGCGGCAGAGCTATGCCCTGTGCCGGGAGGACGCCCCGGACGCCCGGGAGATCTTCCGCTATTTTGTGACACAGATGAAGGAGACGCCATGAGCAAGCCCATACGGGAACTGAATCTGGAGCTGGGACGGCCCGACGCGGCGGAGGCTCTGCGCCGCCTGGCGGCGGAGGTGGAGGCGGCCCGTCATCTGGGGACCCCGGCCATGAAGCTGATCCACGGATACGGCTCCTCCGGCAGGGGTGGGCGGCTGCGCACCGCCTGCCGCACCTGGCTGCGGCAGCAGGAGCTGTGCTTTTTGCCCGGGGAGGAATTCACCATATTCAATGAGGAGGCACGGCGGTGGCTGGCCGTGTGTCCCCGCCTGCGGCAGGACCGGGACCTGGACGCGGAAAACCGGGGCGTTACCTTTGTGCTGCTGAAAAAATAGAATATCCTCCGGCATATCCTGCGGCGGACGCCTTTGCGTCCGCCGGTTTTTCTTGCCCGGAGCCGCCGGATGTGCTACACTGAGAAGGAACTGTACGCACGGAGGACCTTTTATGAAACGCATTGCCAGTATCCAGGACATCTCCTGCCTGGGGCGCTGCTCCCTGACGGTGGCGCTGCCGGTGATTTCCGCCATGGCGGTGGAATGTGCCATTGTGCCCACGGCGGTGCTCAGCACCCACACCATGTTCCCCGGCTTCATCAGCCGGGACCTGTCGGACCAGCTGCTGCCCATCGCCCGCCACTGGAAAAGCCAGAACGTGACCCTGGACGCCATCTGCACCGGCTATCTGGCCTCCCCTCTGCAAACGGAGGAGGTCTGCCGGTTTTTCGACCTGCTGGCGGGGCCGGATACCCTGCTGTTCGTGGACCCGGCCATGGCCGACGGCGGCCGGCTGTATGCCGGCTTCGGGCCGGATTTTCCCGGGTATATGCGCCGGGTGGTGGCCCGGGCCCATGTGGCGGTGCCCAACGTGACGGAGGCCTGCCTGCTGACGGGCACCCCCTACCGGGAGACGGAGGACCTGTCCTGGTGGCGGGACCTGCTGCGCCGGGTGGCGGACCTGGGACCCCGGTATCCGGTGCTCACCGGCGTGCCCTTCGGGCCGGACCGGCTGGGCGTTCTGGCCCTGGACCCGGATACCGGCGGCTTCTTCGACTATCATACCCCCCGGGTCCACGACCATTTCCACGGCACCGGCGACATCTTCTCCGCTGCCTGCGCCGGGGCCATGGTCCGGGGCAAAAGCCTGCCGGAGGCTCTGCGCCTGGCGGCGGATTTTACCCTGGCCTGTATTCAGGTCACCTGCCGGGACCCCAACGCCCCCTGGTACGGTGTGGAGTTTGAGAAGGCGCTGCACCTGCTGCCGGGGCTGCTGGAGGGTTGATTTTGCCCCGGCCGGGGAATCTTTCCGGAAATTTTGCTGAAAATCCCTAAAAATATAGTTGTCAGAACCGGCAAAATATTATATAATCCATATGTTGAGCGAATGCGCGGCGGAAAAACCGCGCTTGTACAGAAAACGAAGGGAGAACAACCACTATGACTGCCAACGACATCCGCAACATCGCCCTGCTGGGCCACGGCGGCTCCGGCAAGACTTCTCTGGCCGAGCAGATGCTCTTTATGACCAAGGGTACCGACCGCCTGGGCCGCACCGCCGACGGCAACACCACCTGCGACTACGACGCCGAGGAGATCAAGCGCCAGATTTCCATTTCCCTGGCCTTTGCTCCCGTGAATTATAAGGGCGTGAAGATCAACGTCATGGACGCCCCCGGCAACTTCGACTTCTCCGGCGAGGCTCTGTCCGCCATCCGCGCCGCCGAGTGCGCCGTGCTGGTGGGCGCCGCCAAGGACGGCCTGTCCGTGGGTATGGAGCGCTCCTGGAAGATGCTGGGCAAGAAGCCCCGCATGATCTTCATCAACCGCACCGATGAGGACAACAGCGACTACCAGTCCTGCCTGGACGCCCTGAAGGGCAAGTTCGGCCAGGCCATCGCGCCCATCGTGGCTCCCGTGATCGACGGCAACAAGAAGGTCACCGCCATTGTGGACCTGCTGCACAACACCGCCTATGAGGTCAAGGGCGGCAAGGCCGCTGCCTGCGCCATCCCCGCCGACATGGCCGACGAGGTGGAGGCCCTGCGTGCCGAGCTGATGGAGGCCGCCGCCGGCGCCGACGAGGAGCTGATGGAGAAGTTCTTCGACACCATGGAGCTGTCCGCCGAGGATATGGCCAAGGGCCTGAAGCTGGGCGTCCGCGACGGCAGCGTCTGCCCTGTGCTGTGCGGCTCCGCCATCACCGGCCTGGGTGTGGAGATGCTGATGCAGACCATCCTGGACCTGGTGCCCGTGGCCACCGATATGCCCGCCGAGGCCGCTCAGGATGACAACGGCAACGACATCCAGGTGGCCTTCGATCCCAACGGCGCCGCCGCCGCCATCGTATTCAAGACCATTTCCGATCAGTACGGCAAGTATTCCATGATCAAGGTCATCCGCGGCAAGGTCACCGGCGACGTGGCCCTGTATAACCCCACCACCGGCAACACCGAGAAGCTGGGCCGCCTGTATGTCATGAAGGGCAAGAAGGGCGAGGAGACCAAGGAGATCTGCTGCGGCGACATCGGCGCCATCGGCAAGATGGACCGGGTCAAGACCGGCGATACCCTGTGCGATCCCAAGAACATCGTGAAGCTCCACGGCATGGACTATGCCCAGCCCTGCTACAGCCGCGCCATCTCTCCCAAGACCAAGCAGGAGATCGAGAAGCTGGGCACCGGCCTGAACAAGCTCAACGAGGAGGATCCCACCTTCCATGTGGTCAACAACGCCGAGACCCACCAGACCGTCATCTCCGGTGCCGGCGATATCCAGATCGACGTGCTGTGCGCCAAGCTGAAGAGCCGCTTCGGCGTGGACGCGGAGCTGTCCGCTCCCCGGGTAGCCTATCGCGAGAAGATCCGCTCCACCGTCCGCAAGCAGGGCCGGTATAAGAAGCAGACCGGCGGCAGCGGCCAGTTCGGCGACGTCCATATCATCTTCGAGCCCCAGAACGAGCAGGAGGATATGATCTTCGAGGAGAACGTGTTCGGTGGCTCCGTGCCCAAGAACTACTTCCCCGCCGTGGAAAAGGGCCTGCGCGAGAGCTGCCAGCACGGTGTGCTGGCCGGCTATCCCGTGGTGTTCCTGAAGGCCACCCTGGTGGACGGCTCCTATCACCCGGTGGACTCCTCCGAAATCGCCTTCAAGCTGGCTGCCAACCTGGCCTTCAAGGCCGCTCTGCCCGAGGCCAAGCCCGTGCTGATGGAGCCCATCGGCGAGCTGAAGGTCACCATTCCCGACAGCTATCTGGGCGACGTGATGGGCGACCTGAACAAGCGCCGGGGCCGCGTCATGGGTATGAATCCCACCGGCGACGGCGAGCAGGTGCTGGAGGCCGAGGTACCCATGGCCGAGATGATGAGCTATGCCATCGACCTGCGCTCCATGACCCAGTCCCGCGGCACCTTCACCTTCAACTTCGTTCGCTACGAGGATTGCCCCGCTGCGGCCCAGGAGAAGGCCATTGCCGAGGCCAAGGCTCTGGCCGAAGCCGAATAAACTGACATCCAAAGCCAAGACCTCCGGCGAAGCCGGAGGTCTTGTGGGCTTGCCCGCGTATGCCTTCTGGCAGGCATTGAGGATAAAAACTATGAACTATCGCATCATTTTCCATACGACGGGCAAGGTCCTGCTGGTGGAGGCGGGACTGCTGGTCCTGCCGCTGCTGGTATCGGTGCTGTATCACGAGCGCTGCGCCTGGGCGGTGCTGGCCTCCATGGCCGTGGCCGCCGTTCTGGGCGGGCTGCTGACGCTGCTGGCCCGGCCCCGCCGCCACAAGTTCTTCAGCCGGGAGGGATACATCATCGTGGCCCTGGCCTGGGTGCTGCTGTCGGCGGTGGGGGCCCTGCCCTTCTGGTTCAGCCGGGAGATTCCCTCCTATGCCGACGCGTTTTTCGAGACGGTCAGCGGCTTCACCACTACGGGTGCGTCCATTCTGACGGACGTGGAGGCCATGAGCCGCGGGCTGCTGTTCTGGCGCAGCTTTACCCATTGGGTGGGCGGCATGGGGGTGCTGGTGTTCATCACCATGCTCTCCGGCAGCACCGACCGCTCCATGAACATCCTCAAGGCGGAAATGCCCGGTCCCGTGGTGGGCAAGCTGACTCCCCGGACCCGGGACACCGCCCGGGTGCTGTACCTGCTGTATTTTCTTATCACGGCGGTGCTGGTGGGCATGCTGCTGCTGGGGGGTATGCCCCTGTTTGACAGCCTGGTCCACGCCTTCGGCACCGTGGGCACCGGCGGCTTCGGCATCAAGGCCGACTCCATCGCCTCCTACTCCCCGTATATCCAGAGGGTCATCACCGTTTTCATGATCCTCTGCGGCGTCAACTTCAACCTGTATTATCTGCTGCTGCTGCGCCAGTGGCGGTCGGTTCTGCGCAGCGACGAGCTGTGGACCTATCTGGGGCTGGTGGTCGTGGCCACCGGCGTTATCACCCTGGACCTGCGGGGAGTGTACGGCGGCCTGGACACCTGCCTGCGGCAGGCGGCGTTTCAGGTGGGCTCCGTCATCACCACCACCGGCTATGCCACGGCGGACTTCAACGTCTGGCCGGGGCTGTCCCGGGCGATTTTATTTGCGCTGATGTTTATCGGCGGCTGCGCCGGGTCCACTGCCGGCGGCCTGAAGGTGTCCCGGGCCATGATCCTGCTGCGGACCATCCGCCGGGAGATCAATCGCCTGGTCCACCCCCGGCGGGTCACTGCCGTCCGCTGCGACGGCAAGGCCCTGGGCAGCGAGGTCCAGCGGGGCGTCAGCATCTACTTTGCCCTGTACTGCCTGTGTATTCTGGTGGCATTCCTGTGCCTCAGCGGCGAGCCCTTCACCCTGGAAACGAATCTGTCGGCGGTGGTGTCCTGCTTCAACAATGTGGGCCCCGGCCTGGGGGCGGTGGGTCCCGCCGGAAGCTATGCGGACTATTCCGTCCTGTCAAAGCTGCTGCTGTCCATGGCCATGCTCATGGGCCGGTTGGAGATCTACCCCATGCTGGTGGCGCTGTCCCCCTCCGTCTGGCGCAAGGATTAAGAAGAAAAAACTCTGTATAAATCATATGCTCCCCCTGTGAGAGACGGCGGAACCCTGCGGCCTCTCATAGGGGGAGCATTGTCATTTTTATTTCAGATATTTCTTCAGATACTGCCCTGTGTAGGACTGGGGGCACGCTGCCACGGTCTCCGGGGTGCCGGCGCACACCAGCGTACCGCCGCCGGAGCCGCCCTCGGGCCCCAGGTCGATGAGCCAGTCGGCGGATTTGATCACGTCCAGGTTGTGCTCGATGACCAGCACCGTGTTCCCGGCGTCTACCAGCCGCTGCAAAACCTCCAGCAGCTTCTTCACGTCGTCGGAGTGCAGGCCGGTGGTGGGCTCATCCAGGATATAGAAGGTGCGGCCCGTGGCCCGGCGGGACAGCTCCGTGGCCAGCTTCACCCGCTGGGCCTCGCCGCCGGACAGCGTGGTGGAGGACTGGCCCAGCTTCACATAGCCCAGGCCCACATCGCACAGGGTCCGCAGCTTTTCGGCGATCCTGGGCACCGGGGCGAAAAATTCCAGCGCCTCCTCCGCCGTCATGTCCAGCACGTCGGAGATGCTCCTGCCCTTGTATTTCACCTCCAGGGTTTCCCGGTTGTAGCGCTTGCCGTGGCATACCTCGCAGGGGACATATACGTCGGACAGGAAGTGCATCTCGATCTTCAGCATGCCGTCGCCGCAGCAGGCCTCGCAGCGGCCGCCCTTGGTGTTGAAGGAGAATCGTCCCGGGCCGTAGCCCCGGGCCTTGGCCTCCTGGGTGGCGGCGAACAGATTGCGGATCTCGTTGAACAGCCCCGTATAGGTGGCGGGATTGGAGCGGGGGGTGCGGCCGATGGGGCTCTGGTCGATGCCCACCACCTTGTCCAGGAACTCCTCGCCCTCTATGGCGTCGTGCCGGCCGGGCCGGGCCTTCATGCGGTTCAGGTCTGCCCCCAGGCGCTTGAAGATGATCTCGTTGACCAGAGAGGATTTCCCAGAGCCGGACACGCCGGTAACGCAGGTAAAGGTCCCCAGGGGGACGGATACGTCGATATGCCGCAGATTGTTTTCCGCCGCGCCCCGGACGATGAGAAATTCCCCGCTGCCGGGGCGGCGCTTTTCCGGCACGGGAATGGACCTTTTGCCGCTTAAATACTGGCCCGTCAGGCTGTTGGGATTGGCCATGACCTCCTCCGGCGTGCCGGCGGCCATGACCTGTCCGCCGTGGGCCCCGGCCCCGGGGCCGATGTCGATGAGATAGTCGGCGGCGCGCATGGTGTCCTCGTCGTGCTCCACCACGATCAGGGTGTTGCCCAGGTCCCGCAGCCGCTTCAGGGTGGCCAGCAGCTTGTCGTTGTCCCGCTGGTGCAGGCCGATGGACGGCTCGTCCAGGATATACAGCACCCCCATGAGGCTGCTGCCGATCTGGGTGGCCAGGCGGATGCGCTGGCTTTCACCGCCGGACAGGGTGCCGCTGGACCGGGACAGGGTCAGGTAGCTCAGGCCCACGGATTGCAGGAAGCCCAACCGGGAGCGGATCTCCTTGAGGATCTGGGCCGCGATGAGCTGCTGTGTCTCCGTCAGGGTCAGAGCGTTGAAAAATTCCAGCTCCCGGTCCACCGGCAGCTCCGTGGCCTCCATAATGGACAGGCCGCCCACCGTCACCGCCAGCGCCTCCGGCCGCAGACGGCGGCCCTTACACGCCGGGCAGGGGCACTGGGTCATGAACTCCTCGAGCTCCCGCTTGCTGGCGTCGGACTGGGTTTCCTGATACCGGCGCTCCAGATTGTTGGCGATGCCCTCGAAGGGCTGGTACAGGGTGCCCCGGCCCCGGGGTTGGTCATAGTGCAGCTCCAGCTTTTCACCCCGGGTGCCGTAGAAAATCACGTCCCGAACCTCCGGGGACAGCTGGCGCACCGGGGTTTGCAGGGAGAAGCGGTATTTTTTCGCCAGGGCCTCAAAATACATCCGGCTGATGCCGTCGGAGCGGATGGAGTTCCACCCCGGGGCCACGATGGCCCCGTCCAGGATGGACAGGCTGTCATCGGGGAGGATGATGGCCGGGTCTGCCTTCAGCTGCATTCCCAGGCCCGTGCAGGTGGGGCAGGCGCCGAAGGGATTGTTGAAGGAGAACATCCGGGGCGTCAGCTCCTCGATGCTGATGCCGCAGTCGTCGCAGGCGTAATTCTGGGAGAAGGTCAGGTCCTGCCCCTCCCGCACCAGGTTCACCAGCACGATGCCGCCGGCCAGATGCGACGCCGTCTCCACGGAGTCCGTCAGCCGCTGGGCCCCGTCGGGCCGGACGATGAGCCGGTCCACCACGATCTCGATGCTGTGCTTTTTGTTCTTGTCCAGGGGGATGTCCTCGGACAGGTCATAGAGGTTTCCGTCGGCCCGGACCCGGACATAGCCGGAGCGCCGGGCGTCCTCGAACACCTTGGCGTGCTCGCCCTTGCGGCCCCGGACCACCGGGGCCAGCACCTGGATGCGGGTGCCCTCCGGCAGGGCCATGATCTGGTCGATGATCTGGTCGATGGTCTGCTGCCGGATTTCCTTGCCGCATTTGGGGCAGTGGGGCGTGCCCACCCGGGCCCACAGCAGCCGCAGATAGTCGTAGATCTCCGTCACCGTGCCCACGGTGGAGCGGGGGTTTTTGCTGGTGGTCTTCTGGTCGATGGAGATGGCGGGGGACAGGCCGTCGATATAGTCCACGTCGGGCTTGTCCATCTGACCCAGGAACATCCGGGCATAGCTGGACAGACTCTCCACATACCGGCGCTGGCCCTCGGCATAGATGGTGTCGAAGGCCAGGGAGGATTTCCCGGACCCGGACAGCCCCGTCAGCACCACCAGCTTGTCCCGGGGGATGGTGACGTCGATGTTTTTCAGGTTGTTCTCCCGGGCGCCCTTGATGAAAATATGATCTTGCATGGTCGTTCGTCCTTAGTCCACAATAATATCCGCCGTTTTGGCCCGCAGCAGGGACAGCAGGGCCTGGGGGTCACACTGGACCTGGTGGCCGATCCTCCCCGCCGACACCATAATGGCGGGAAGGTCTGCCGCCGTGGCATGGAACACCGTGGGGAACTGCTTTTTCATGCCCACAGGGCTGCATCCGCCGTGGACGTAGCCCGTCAGCGGCAGCAGCTCCTTCTGAGGCAGCATGGCCACGGACTTTTCCCCCACGGCCCTTGCGGCCTTTTTCAGGTCCAGATTCTCCGCCGCCGGGATGTCAAACACGTAGTAGCCCCCGCTGGCTCCCCGGGTCACCAGAGTCTTAAAGACGCAGGCCGGGTCCTGGCCCAGAGCCTGGGCCACGGACACCCCGTCGATGGGGCCGTTGGGGTCATAGGTGTGGGGGGTATAGGGGATCTTTTTCTGCTCCAGCGTCCGCATGACGTTGGTTTTTTCTTCCTTATTCTTGGCCATGATGTGCCTCCTTATATTCCAATGCTCCGGGCCAGCCACCACAGAAGCAGCAGGTGTGCCGGATAAAATGCATACCAGATTCCTTGCAGGACGGGGCTATGGGGCCCCTGCCGGCCCCGGTACAGCCAGATCAGCGGCAGGGCTGCCGTGGCCAGCAGCTCCACCGGCAGGGTGACGCCCCAGAGGGTCATATCGGCGCTGGGCAGCAGCCGGCCGTTGACCATCACCATGGCCGCCAGCTCCGGAAGCCGCCCTATATGCCATTGGCGGCACAGGGCGAACACCAGCACCGTCAGCACCCCGGGACCGAAATAGTCGGATTGCAGCGCCTCCCCCAGCAGATAGCCCGCCGCGCCGGCGCACAGTGCCGCCAGCGGCAGGGGAGGGTGCAGCCGCTCCTGCAGGGCATCCGCGGCCCACAGTGCCGCCGCGGCGATGAAGAACGTCCACAGGACATTCTGATACCCGGCGTCCACCGGCGTTCCGCTGAAGGCCAGGTCAAAGGGCACCTCCGACACCACAGCGCAGATCAGCAGACGCAGGGTGTATTTTTCCCGGTCGTGGGTCCTGTACCACCCTTCGGCGATCTGGAAGGCGAAAATCGGGAAGGCCAGCCGCCCCACATACCGCATCCACATGGCCGTGGGAAACAGGAGATAGCCCATGTGGTCCACCAGCATGGCGGCCATGGCCAGGAGCTTCAGGTCCAGGGCGCTGAGGTCAAGCCGGCTTTTTCCCATGGCCTCTCCTCATACCCGCCTGGGGCGGCCGGACACGGCGGCGGCCGCCCGGGCCTGCTGGGCCCGGACGTATTCCTCCACGTCGAAGGGTTCCGCCTGGGCGTCTGCCCGCAGATACAGGGGGTGGTGGGGATGCCCGGCCTTGGAGCGGCGGCCGCAGGTGACCCATTGGGCGCCGTATTCCCGGCCCAGGGCGATCATATCCTCCAGACAGGTCCAGAGGTAGGGGCGCTTTTCGATGATGGTCCCCCAGGCGGCCCACACCACCGGCCGGGGATTCAGGGACAGGGCATAGGCGAAGGCCCGCATGTTCTCCCGGTGCAGCTCCGGGTTGCAGGTCCTCTCCATGTCGTCCGGCGACGTGGCCCGCTGGGCATAGACGTTGAACATGATGAATGAGTCAAAGCCGTTGGCCTTGGCCACCCGCTCCACGCTTTTCAGGGTGGGGTCCAGATCCCCGGGCCGGGCGGTGGAGGGGTTGATGCCGATGCAGATCAGGGGCTTCTGCCCCCGGGTGCCCAGGATATACCGGTACTCCGTGTATTGGTTGGGCACGAACAGCCATTGGGACACGTCATAGTCCGGACTGGGGCCCAGGGCCTTTTCCAGCTGGGTGTCGAAGCGGATATCTCCCAGGCGGCGGATATCCACGGTGGGAACGTGGGGCATGGCGAATCCTCATTTCTCCCCCCGCAGGGCGATGATCTGATCGCGCAGCAGGGCGGCGTATTCAAACTCCAGCATTTTGCTGGCTTCCTTCATTTCCTTCTCCAGACGGCGGATGGTGGCCTCCCGCTCGGCATCCGTCAGCTTGCGGCGGCTGGCCTGCTGCTCCTGCTGGGCGTCCTTGGAGATCTCCAGCACCTTGCGCACGTCCTTGCGGATGGTCTGGGGAACGATGCCGTGGGCCTTGTTATAGGCGTCCTGCTTCTCCCGGCGGCGCTCTGTCTCGTCCATGGCTGCCCGCATGGAGGGCGTGATGGTGTCGGCGTACAGGATCACCAGGCCCTGGGCGTTCCGGGCGGCCCGGCCGATGGTCTGGATGAGGCTGGTCTCGCTGCGGAGGAAGCCCTCCTTGTCGGCGTCCAGAATGGCCACCAGGCTCACCTCCGGCAGGTCCAGGCCCTCCCGCAGCAGGTTGATGCCCACCAGCACGTCGAATTCGCCCAGCCGCAGATCCCGGATGATCTCCATCCGTTCGATGGCGGCCACGTCCGAGTGCATATACCGCACCCGCAGGCCCAGACCCTTCATGTGGTCCGTCAGGTCCTCCGCCATGCGCTTGGTCAGGGTGGTCACCAGCGTTCGCTCGTTTCTCTCGATCCGCAGGCGGATCTCGTCCACCAGGTCGTCGATCTGGCCTTCCACCGGCCGCACCTCCACCCGGGGGTCCAGCAGACCCGTGGGCCGGATCACCTGCTCGGCCACCTGGTCGGCGTGCTCCCGCTCATAATCTCCCGGCGTGGCGGAGACAAACACCGCCTGATGATACCGCTCCTCAAATTCCGGGAATTTCAGGGGCCGGTTGTCGAAGGCGCAGGGCAGGCGGAAGCCGTATTCCACCAGGCTCTCCTTCCGGGCCCGGTCGCCGTTGTACATGGCCCGGACCTGGGGCAGGGTCACATGGCTCTCGTCCACAAACAGCAGGAAGTCCTCCGGAAAATAGTCCAGCAGGGTGGTGGGCGGGGAGCCGGGCTCCCGGCCGGAGATCACCCGGGAATAGTTTTCGATGCCGGTACAGTAGCCCAGCTCCCGCATCATCTCCAGGTCATACCGGGTGCGCTGGTCAATGCGCTGGGCCTCGATGAGCTTGCCATGATCCTCAAACCACTTTTTCCGCTCCGCCAGCTCCTTTTCGATCTCCTCCGCCGCCCGCTCCATCTTGTCCTTGGTGGTGACATAGTGGCTGGCGGGATAGATGGCCACATGCTGGAGCACCCGCTGGGCCTGACCGGTGACGGGGTTGATCTGGGAAATGCGGTCGATCTCGTCGCCGAAGAACTCCACCCGGATGGCATATCCGTTGGCGTACACCGGATAGATCTCCACCGTGTCCCCCCGGACCCGGAACATATTCCGGTCAAAGGCGATGTCGTTGCGCTCATAGCGGATTTCCACCAGCTTGCGCAGCAGCTGGTCCCGGGGGTACTCCTTCCCCTGGCGCAGGGAGATCACCATGTTGGCGTAGTCGATGGGGTCCCCCAATCCATAGATGCACGACACCGATGACACCACGATCACGTCCCGCCGCTCAAACAGGGCGGCGGTGGCGCTGTGGCGCAGGCGCTCGATCTCGTCGTTGATGGCGGCGTCCTTCTCGATGAAGGTATCCGTGTGGGGGATATAGGCCTCCGGCTGATAATAGTCGTAGTACGACACGAAGTATTCCACGGCGTTTTCCGGGAAGAAGGCCCGGAACTCCTCACACAGCTGGGCTGCCAGGGTCTTGTTGTGGGCCAGCACCAGGGTGGGCCGCTGGACCCGCTCGATGACCTTGGCCATGGTATAGGTCTTGCCGCTGCCGGTAACACCCAGCAGCACCTGATCCCGCAGGCCGTTTTCAATGCCGCTGGCCAGTGTGTCGATGGCCTGGGGCTGATCCCCGCTGGGGGTGTATTCCGATACTACCTTGAACTGTCCCATAAGCGCCTCCTGTTCCGTGCAGTCGTGTAGTATTCTATTGTATCACCTTTATTTTTATCTGTAAACCTATTTTTCAAACAAATGTTCTGGAGCAAAAAGAGGAAAAGCGCTCTCCCCCCAAAGGGGAGAGCGCTTTTTCTTTTACCCGTTGAGAATCTGCATAAACTCCTGGCCGGTGATGGTTTCCTTTTCGTGAAGGAACTTGGCCAGCTCATCCAGCTTCTGGCGGTCGTCCTGCAAAATTTTCACAGCCTTCTGGTGCTGCCGCTCCACCAGGTCCACCACCAGCTGATCGATCTTGGCCTGGGTCTCCGGCGAGCAGGCCAGGGACGCATCCCCGCCCAGATACTGGTTGGTAACGGTCTCCAGTGCCACCATGCCGAATTCGTCGCTCATGCCGTACCGGGTCAGCATGGCCCGGGCCAGCTTGGTGGCCTGTTCGATGTCGTTGGACGCGCCGGTGGTGACGGAGCCGAACACCACCTCCTCGGCGGCACGGCCGCCGGTAAACGTGGCGATCTTGTTTTCGATCTCCTCCCGGCTCATCAGATAGTGGTTGCCCTCCTCCACCTGCATGGTATAGCCCAGCGCGCCGGAGGTCCGGGGAATGATGGTGATCTTCTGCACCGGGGCGGAATGGGTCTGGCGGGCCGCCACCAGGGCGTGGCCGATCTCGTGATAGGATACGATCCACTTCTCCTTGTCGGTGAGAATGGCGTTCTTCTTCTGATATCCGGCGATGACGGTCTCGATGCTCTCCTCCAGGTCGGCCTGGGTCACCAGCCTCCGCCCGTCCCGCACCGCCCGCAGGGCGGCCTCATTGACGATGTTGGCCAGCTCCGCGCCGGAGGCGCCGGAGGCCATCCGGGCCACGGTGCCGAAGTCCACATTCTCCGCCAGCCTGATCTTCCGGGCGTGGACCTTCAGGATCTCCTCCCGGCCCTTCAGATCCGGCAGCTCCACCGGCACCCGGCGGTCGAAGCGGCCGGGCCGGGTCAGGGCCGGGTCCAGAGACTCCGGCCGGTTGGTGGCCGCCAGGATGATCACGCCGGAGTTGTCGTCGAAGCCGTCCATTTCCGTCAGCAGCTGGTTCAGAGTCTGCTCCCGCTCATCGTTGCCGCCGTACTGGCCGCCGCTGCGCTTCTGGCCGATGGCGTCGATCTCGTCGATGAACACGATGCAGGGGGCCTTTTCCTTGGCCTGGCTGAACAGATCGCGGACCTTGGACGCGCCCATGCCCACGAACATCTCCACAAATTCCGAGCCGGAGATGGAGAAGAAGGGCACCTGGGACTCGCCTGCCACGGCCTTGGCCAGCATGGTCTTGCCGGTGCCCGGAGGGCCCACCAGAAGGATGCCCTTGGGCATGGATGCGCCGATCTCCTGATACTTACCGGGGTCGTGGAGATAGTTGACGATCTCCTGCAGGTTCTCCTTGGCCTCATCCTCGCCGGCCACGTCGGCAAAGCGGATGCCCTGGGTGGACTGCACATAGATCTTGGCATTGGACTTCCCGGCGCCGAACATCATGGACCCGGGGCCTCCGGCCCGGTCCGTCAGCTTCTTGGTCATCAGCTGGCCGATGGCGATGAAGATGATGATGGGCAGGATCCACGTCAGCACGACGCTCAGCAGGGGCGAGGTCTGCTCCACAATGTCCCGGGTAAACTCCGCCCCGGCGTCGTACAGCCGCTGGGTCAGGTCCGGATCGTTCATGGGGCCGGTCTTATAGATCTTGCTGCCGTCCTTGTTGGTGAAGATGATCTGGTTGTCCTCCACCTCCACCTTGCCGATCTCTTTGTTTTCGGTCATGGTCATGAAGGTGCCGTAGTCCACCTCCTGCACCGCGTGGCGGGCCACCAGGGGCACCAGCAGAAAGTTGATCAGCAGCAGCACCACCAGGGCGACGCCGTAATAATAGATCAACGGTTTTTTCGGGGGCTTTACTTCTTTCATATGCCGTCCTCCTGCGTCAGCCGGGTCCGAATCCCCGGAATTTTGGGATATGATACCACGCCGTCCCGCGAAAATCAACAGGATTTTGTGAACAAATCGGGAGTTTTTCGAGGAAAAGAGGACGGGGCGCTGCCCCGTCCTCTTTTGGCACTCAGAAGGTCTTGTTCACATAGTCGTTGTACTTCTTCACGTCCATCTGGCCCTGATAGGTGTTCTGGAATCGCTTCACCGTCAGGCTGTTGAACTGGACGATCTGGCGGTATTTCAGGAAGCCCACCACCAGGGGCAGACCGCCGGACAGATAGCTGATGGGGGCCTGCCGCCACACGCCGTAGCCAAAGGCCGCCACCACCACCAGGGAGATGATGACCCCGGCGATCTCCTTCTTGGGGTGGAGCTTTTTCACCACGTCCTCCTTCACCACGCCCAGGTCGATCATGGTCTTGGCGAAGCGCTTCTGCACTGTGAACAGGCTGACGGCGTTGAGCACGCAGGGGGCCACCACGAAAAACGCAAACAGCGCAATGATGGCCTGGAAAATGAAAATCATCAATCCTTCGTTATCCAAAAATCTATCCTCCTATTATAATAATTAGTCCACAAATTTCACGGCCACGTCCTCCCGGGCGCTGGCATACAGCATGGTCAGGTAGATCACGTCGAAATCCACGATATCCCCCACCTGCGGGCAGGGGTGGCAGTCCTCCACGTCCAGGATGCAGTGGTCCGACGAGCCGCCTACCACCGTCATGCCCGGCGTCCGGGGCCGCAGCATCATCACATCTCCCACGTCGGCCCGGCCAATGCCTGCAATGGCCCGGCGGCGGATGCCCCGGTCCTCATAGGTGGGCCGGTTGCAGAAGCAGTCCACCACGATGGGCCCCACCGGGTGGGTGGGCTTGTCCTTCACCTCCACGATCTGGGCCCGCAGGGTCATGCAGTCCATCCGCAGATAGTCCATGTCGTGGATGCCCCAGTCCACCTGTAAATCCTTGGATACCAGGATGCCCTCGCCGATGCGCAGATGGTTGATGCCCTCCGGCATGGTGCCCCAGTGGACCAGAGTGAAGGAGCTGGTGGCCCCGCCGGACACGATCTCCAGCTTCCGGCCGATGGCATCCTCCACCCGCCGGGCGATATGTACCAGCTGGCCCAGATTCTCCGGCGTGGGCTGGATGGAGCCGTAGCACCCCAGGTTCACGCCCACGCCTGCCAGCTCCACATGGGGCAGGTCCCGCTCCACATGGACGCACACGTCCAGCATCTCGTCCTGGTCCCAGAAGCCCTCCCGCAGGTCGCCCAGATCCGCCATGATCACGGCCTTGTGGACAGCTCCCTGCCGGGCGCAGGCCTCCTCCAGGGCGTCCAGCGTGGCCCGCTCGCTCTCCAGAGAATAGTCACACCACCGGGCCACATCGTCCAGCTCGCACAGCATGGGGATCCGCAGCAGCATATACGGCCCCGGCACTCCTGCCTGGCGGCAGCGGATGATCTGCTCCAGCCGGCTGCTGGCCAGCTGGGTGGCCCCGCAGTCCCGGAACAGCTGTCCCACCTCCGGCAGGCCGCTGCATCCCTTGATAACGCCGCACACCTGGATGCCCTGGGCGGTGCAGCGGGAGATGACCTCCTCCATATTGTGCCGCAGACGGCTGCGGCTGATCTCCAGACGGGGGAACTGCCGGTTCATACGCGGGGACCTCGATTCCAATAGATAATGTAGGAATTATACCACGGATTTTCTTCCCTGACTACCGTTTTTTCGGAATTTCCCCGCCGCATCAAAAATAGATGACCACGTCCGGGTGCTGCTGCAGCTCCCACCGCAGATCCTCCAGAAACAGGGCGGCCTCCTCCGGCAGCTGCACCGCCCGGGGGGCGATGAGATAGCTGATGCGGTCCGGAGGCGGCGCGGTAAAGCGGCAGATCTTGGCCCGGCCTGCCCGGCGCATGTGCTCGGCGGCAATGGAGGGGGCCGCCGCCCACACCCGGCGGGTAGGGGGCCATGCCTCTGCCAGCTGCACGGTGTCCGTGTTCAGCAGAGGCCGGGCGGCGGGGCCGAACCAATAGTCGTTCCACACCTGCACCTCCCGCCGCTGGGACACGTTGATCTCCTGAGACATGTCCAGGTCCCGGGGGTCCACCAGCTCCGGATAGTCGCTGCCCTCGGAGCAGATCATGTAGAAGGACTCCCGGAACAGGGGCGTCACCTGCAGCTCCGGGTTGAAGCCCACGTCGTCCTCCACGATGGCCATATCCAGCTCCCGGCGGGTGACAGCCTCCTGGGCCTGCTGGCTGGACAGGGTCTCCACCCGCAGCGCCACCGGCAGATCCCGCTCCAGAAACCGCTTGTATACCGGCGGCAGCACATACTGATTGGCGGTATACACCGCGCCGATGCGGAAATGGGTCCGGGCCTCGGCGGCGGCAATGCCGCGCATTTCGTCGGTGAGCTTCCGCCACCGCTGGGCCAGGGGCAGAAACCGGCTGCCCGCGTCCGTCAGCTCCAGCCGTCTCAGGCCCTTGCCCCGGACAAACAGCGGCGTTCCCACCTCGTCCTCCAGGGTCTGGAGCCGGGCGGACAGGGTGGGCTGGGTGATGTACAGCGCCTGAGCCGCGGCCGTCATGGACCCGCAGCGCAGCACCGTCAGAAAGGTCTCGATCTCCATATCCGTCATGGCGGGAGCCTCCTGAAAATTATAGATTCTTCTCTATATTATAAGGGAAAAGAACCGATTTTACAAATGCATTTTTTCGTGTTATCTTATCACTCGCCCGAAGGGGTCCGCGCCGGACGCGGCGCGGGAAGTACAGCAGAAAGGAGTGTTCTCAAATGACGAAAACGAATCGCACCGGTATGGTAGTTGTGGCTGTGGCGGCCGCAGTATTGATGGCACTCACGCTGGTGAGCATGGCCACCGGTCACCTCTATTTTGTGACCAAGGCTATGGCGTTTGTGATGCCCGTCCTGGCTTTCGTAGAGCTGGACGTGCTGTGCAAGCTGCTGTAACCCTTCTATTCTCATCGTCTTCCTTTTCCATTCCGCATTTACCCTCCAAGTTTTTCTCTCTTTGAAAGGGTCCTCCGCAGCTGCGGAGCGCCGCAAATACCGCAGGGCTGCCGGGCCCTGCGGTATTTTGCATCTGCAAAGTTATTGTTCAATTATGAACAAATTGTAAACTTTGGATTTTCTCTTTCCTTAGAAGTTCTAATATGGTATATTAGGTATCATTTGCGCGGGCGGTTTTCGTGCAGCCCGCGGCACAGGGAGGTTTTCCGATGCGCGAATATGTTCTCATGACCGACAGCTGCTGCGATCTGCCCGATCAGATGGCCCGGGAGCTTCAGCTGGAGGTGCTGCCCCTGACCATGCACATGGACGGGCAGGATTATCCCAACACCCTGGATGGCGCGGCCATCAGCAACGAGGAATTTTACCGGCGGATCCGGGCGGGCAAAATGGCCACCACCTCCGCCGTCAACGTGGGCCAGTTTGAGGATGCCATGTCTGCCGTTCTGGCCGGAGGCCGGGACATTCTGTGCATCTGCTTCTCCTCGGCCCTGTCCACCACCTACCAGTCCGCCTGCATCGCGGCGGAGAGCGTCCGGGCCAGATACCCGGAGGGGCGCATCCGGGTCATCGACTCCCTCAGCGCCTCCCTGGGCCAGGGGCTTCTGATGTATCTGACGGCCCGGAAAAAGCTCCGGGAAGCTCCCACCATGGACGAGCTGGGCGACTGGGTGGAGGCCAACAAGCTGCACATCTGCCACTGGTTCACGGTGAACGACCTGAACTATCTGAAAAAGGGCGGCCGCGTCTCCGCCGCCACGGCCTTTGTGGGCACCATGCTGTCCATCAAGCCCATCATGCACACCTCCGACGAGGGAAAGCTGACGGTGGTGGGCAAGGCCCGGGGCCGCAAGAGCAGCCTGAGCACCCTCATCGACACCGTGGGCCGCCTGGGCATCGACCTCCAGGATCAGACCATGTTCATCTGCCAGGCGGACTGCCGGGCGGAGGCGGAGGCCGTGGCTGCGGAGCTCAAGCGCCGCTACGGCGTCAAAGAGGTGTACATCAACTACATCGGCCCCGTCATCGGCAGCCACACCGGCCCCGACACCATGGGCCTGTTCTTCGTGGGAACGGAGCGCTGACCATGAAGTGGCTGGAGCTGAAGATCGACGCCGCCCCTGCCGGGCTGGACCCGGTCAGCGCCCTGCTGGAGGACCTGGGCATCACCGGCCTGGTCATTGACGACGAGGGGGACTTCCGGGATTTCCTGGAGCATAACCGCGCCTATTGGGACTATGTGGACGACGCCCTGATGCAGGAGAAAAAGGGCCTGTGCCGCATTACCTTCTATCTGGAGGACAGCCCCGACGGATACAACACCCTGTCCCGGGTCCGCATGGCGCTGTCCCGGGTGAAGCAGGAGCACCCGGAATACGGCAGCCTGCTGCTGACCATGGAGAACATGGAGGACGCCGATTGGGAGAACAACTGGAAGCAGTTTTATAAGCCCATGGAGATCGGTGACCGGCTCATCGTCATCCCGGAGTGGGAGAGCGCCGGTGTGCCGGGGGGCCGGGTGGCCCTGCGGCTGAACCCGGGCCTCACCTTCGGCACCGGCAGCCATGCCACCACCCGCCTGTGCCTGACGGCCCTGGAAAAGCACGTCCGGGGCGGGGAAACGGTTCTGGACCTGGGCTGCGGCAGCGGCATTCTGTCCATTGCCGCCCTGCTGCTGGGAGCGGACCGGGCCGTGGCCTGCGACATTGACGAGAAGTGCATGGACGTGGCCTATGAAAATGCCGCCCTCAACGGGGTGGGCCGCGACCGCTACACCGTCCGCTGGGGCGACGTGGTAACGGACCGGGCCCTGCGCCGGGAGCTGGGCGGCCCCTATGATGTGGTGGTGGCCAACATCGTGGCCGACGTCATCAAGGCCCTGGCCTCCACCGTGCGCCCTCTGGTCCGGGAGGGGGGCATCTTCCTGTGCTCCGGCATCATCGACGACCGGGCGGAGGAGGTAGCCCAGTGCCTGCGGGACAACGGCTGGACCATTGCCGAGACCCGCAGCAGCGAGGGCTGGTTCTCGTACCTGTGCCGGTAAGCCCAAAAAAACGCAAAAAAACCGCAAGGCAAGCGCCTTGCGGTTTTTTGTTTGATTTTGCCGGCTTATGCCAAGAATCCCTTCAGGATGGTTTCCTCTGCCTCCTCCGGGGTCAGCCCCAGGGTCTCCAGCTTCAGCAGCTGGTCCCCGGCGATCTTGCCGATGGCGGCCTCGTGGATCAGCTGCGCGTCGGGACAGTTGGCGGTGATGGCCGGAACGGACTGGATGTGGGCGGCACCCATGATGATGGAGTCGCACTGCACGTGGCCGAAGCACTGGCTGTTGCCCACCATCACCGGGTGGAACACCTGGCGGGAGCTGTCCTGGGCCACGGACCGGGAGATCACCCGGCCCCGGGCGTTCTCGCCGTTGAGCTCGATGGTCATGTCGCTCTCCGCCGTCTGGTCCCCGTGGGTCAGCAGGCGCTCGGTGACCACCACCTCGCTGCCCGCCTCGCAGTAAAAACGGGTGTCCCGCAGGGTGGAGTCAATACCCCGGATCTGGATGGTGTCCATCTGCATGGTGGAGTTCTCCCCCAGATACACGATGGTCTGGGGATTCATAACGTTTTTGCCGGTTTCGCCCTGGGCGTCCTCGCCGTAGTGCTTCTCGGTGTAGTGGACCCGGCAGTTCTTCCCGATGTGGAAGGTGTGAACGCCGTCGTGGCGGCTCTCGTCGCAGCCGGAGTTGTGGATGCCGCACCCGGCCACGATGTTCACGTCGCAGTCGTCGGCCACATAGAAGTCGTTGTATACCATGTCGCTCATGCCCGTCTGGCTGATGATGACGGGGATGTGACAGGTCTCGCCCTTGGTGCCCGCCTGGAAGCGGATGTCAATGCCGGGCTTGCCGTCGGCCCGGGGATCGATGGCGATGTGCTCCGTGGACTGCCGGGCCTCGCAGCCCATGTCCTTGCGGATGTTGAACGCGCCCGCGGGCCTGCCGGTAAGGTCGGCGATCTTTTCCAGCAGCTTGGCGTCAATTTCGGTAATCATGAACGGGCCTCCTCTCTGTTCAGCACCGGGCAGCCGCCCAGGGTATCCGCCAGGATCAGCGGTAGGATCTCCTCCGTGGTGCCCCGGTGGGCGATGCGTCCCCCGGCGATCACGGCGATCTCGTCGGCCAGCTGGATGATCCGCTCCTGGTGGGAGATGATGATCATGGTGGCCTGATGCTCCCGGTGGATCTGCTCAAACGTCTCCGTCAGCCGTGCGAAGCTCCACAGGTCGATGCCCGCCTCCGGCTCGTCGAAGATCATCAGGCTGCCCCGGCGGGCCAGGACGGTGGCGATCTCAATGCGCTTGACCTCGCCGCCGGACAGGGACACATCCACCTCCCGGTCCAGATAGTCGTTGGCGCACAGGCCCACCTTGGTCAGATAGGCGCAGCACTGGTCCTTGGTGAGCTTTTCCTTCCCCGCCGCCAGCCGCAGCAGGTCGTGGACCGTGATGCCCTTGAACCGGGGCGGCTGCTGAAAGCCGTAGCTGATGCCCAGACGCGCCCGGTCGGTGATGGAAAGCGGGGTGACGTCCTGGCCGTTATACAGAATGCGGCCGGACGTGGGCTGGACAAGGCCCATGATGATCTTGGCCAGGGTGGTCTTGCCGCCGCCGTTGGGGCCGGTAAAGACCATCAGCCGCTGATCCGGAATGGTGATGCTGATGTCCCTGAGAATGTCCATCTCCCCCTCGGGGGTGGACACGCGATAGCAGATGTTTTGCAGCTCCAGCATGGAACAGTTCCTCCTTTTGGGGAAAATCCCCTCTCAAAATGTTTATTTTAGCAGATTCTTCCGGAAAAAGCAATCCATAAGTGACCGTTTTCCTCCCTCTGTCATAGTATAACAGAAGAAGGAGGGAACCAAACATGGAACAGACTCCGCAGAACACCTTTGACTATGACAGCTGCCGCCGGGTGTGGCAGCGGGTATCCCCGGAGCTGGACCCGTATCCGGCGGGGGAGGGGAGCGCCGGCTGTCCGGCGGCCCCGGTCCCGGATCTGAAGCGCCTTCAGGAGCTCATCGAGGGGGAGCTGGGGGACCGGCGGGCCTATCTGTGCGCCGCCCGGTGCGCGCCCCATCCTGCCGCCCGGCGGACGCTCCAGCGGATGGCTGCCGACGAGGGGGCCCACGCCCGTCGGCTGCTGGCGGTGTACTATCTGGCCTGCGGCCAGTGCTACCATCCGGCCCTGCCGTCGGGCCCGGCAGAGAGCCTGCCCTGGCGGGCCCTGCTGCGGCAGCGGTATCACGAGGAGGTCTGCGCCGCCCGGCAGTATGACCGGGCGGCACAAAGCGCCGGGGATGCCTGCCTGTCTCAGCTGTTCCGGGACCTGTCCCGGGACGAGACCCGCCACGCCCGGCAGCTGATGGCCCTGCTGGAGCAGAATATCCTTGCATTTTAGGAAAAACCCTGCTACAATGCAGAAAAAAACCACAATTCGGCGGATAAACATACGATACAAGGAGGATGATCCCCATGAAAGAATCCATCACCCGGGCTGCGGCGCTGGCGGCGCTGCGGAAGTACAACCACGAGCCCTTTCACATCCAGCATGCCCTGACGGTGGAGGGCGTCATGCGCTGGTATGCTCAGCAGCTGGGCTATGGCGACGAGGCGGACTTCTGGGCCACCGTGGGCCTGCTGCACGATATCGACTTTGAGCAGTGGCCGGGGCAGCACTGTCAGAAGGCCCCGGAGCTGCTGCGGGAGGCGGGCTGCGGCGATGATCTCATCCGCGCCGTATGCAGCCATGGCTATGGCATCTGCTGCGACATCGAGCCCACCCACCAGATGGAGAAGGTCCTGTATGCCGCCGACGAGCTCACGGGCCTCATCGGGGCCGCGGCCCTGATGCGCCCCAGCAAAAGCTGCCAGGACATGGAGGTCAAGAGCCTGAAGAAGAAGTACAAGGACAAGAAGTTTGCCGCCGGCTGCTCCCGGGACGTCATCAACACCGGTGCGGAGCGGTTGGGCTGGCCTATTGAGGAGCTGATGGAGAAGACCATTCTGGCCATGCGCTCCTGCGAGGATTCCGTCAACGCCGCTATGGAGGCGCTGTAAGCGGAAGCCATTTTTCCAGAGCACCAAGCGCCCCGAAGGCATTGCCTCCGGGGCGCTTTTGCGAATTTTTTCGGGAAGTCAGGGGCCGAAGAACAGGCGGACGGTCCATGCCGCCGCCAGAAAACCGGTGAAGTCCGCTGCCAGCGCCGCCGGAACGGTGTGGCGGGTGCGGACGATTCCGGCGGAGCCGAAATAAACGGCGATGGTGTAGAATGTGGTCTCTGTGCTGCCCATCATCACGGCGGCCACGCGGCCCACGGTGCTGTCCGGGCCATGGGCTGCCATCAGCTCACTGGCAACGGCCAGCGCGCCGCTGCCGGATACCGGGCGAATGAGCATCAGCGGCGCGGTCTCCGGCGGGATGCCCAGCAGCTCGAAAAGTGGAGCGCAGAGCCGGGAGAGCAGTTCCATGGCACCGGAGGCCCGAAGCATACTCACGGCGGTGAGCAGGGCTACCAGCGCCGGAATAATGTGCAGCAGCACGGTCAAACCCTCCTCGGCGCCATGGGTCAGGGCGGCATAGACATTGACGCGCCGCCCGGTGCCGTAAAGCGCCAGCGCGGAGAGCAGCAGGGGGAGAATCAGGGCGCTGAGGTTCACAGGCGGCCTCCTCTCCGGCGGGAGAGCAAGCGGGCGGTGAGCAGCCCCACCGTGACGGAGGCGATGGAGCTGACCCAGACGGCGGGCAGAATGTCAAAGGGCGCGGCGCTGCCATAGGCTGCCCGGACAGAGGCCACAGTGGTGGGGAGAAGCTGGATGGAGGCGGTGTTCAGCACCACCAGCAGGCACAGCTCATCGCTGGCCGTACCGCCGCAGCCCCGGGCCATGCGGCACGCGGCCTGAATCCCCAGCGGCGTGGCGGCGTTGCCAAGCCCTAAGAGGTTAGCGGAGACATTGGCGGAAACGGCGGCGAGGGTCTCCGTATCCCGGCTGGCATTTGGCAAAAGCCGCCGCAGCAGGGGCCGGAACAGGGCGGCGATCTTGTCCGCAAGGCCGCAGGCGCGGAGGACCTCCATCACACCGCTCCAAAGGCAGAGAATGCCCGCCATGGAAAGGCTCAGTTCTACGGCGGACTGTGCGCCGGACAGCGCGGCGGCAGCTACGGCGTCCAGCGTACCGAAGAACAGGCCGCACAGCAGCGCGGCGGTGACCATACCCGCCCAGATCCATGAGATCGTCATCACATCACCCCTTGGCACAGGATTTAACGCTGGAAGGAATTGACAACAGGAATCTGTCATGCTAAACTGAAAAAAGTCGGATCAAACTGAATAGAGAGGGGAACTGCGCGATGAAAGCTACGGGAATCGTAAGAAAAGTAGACGAGCTGGGACGCATCGTACTGCCTGTTGAGATGCGCCGCACGCTGGACATTGCAGAGAAGGACGCATTGGAAATCTATGTGGAAGGAACCTCTGTCATTCTGAAAAAGTATAAGCCCAGTTGTATTTTCTGTGATGCGACAAAAAACGTGACGATGTTCAAGAATAAATGCGTCTGCCCCAAATGCCTGCGGGAGCTGCGGCTCCTTGCCCGGAGCGAAAAGGACTGAGACAGGCAGACGAAAGCGGCAATGAAAAATCCCGCCCTGATATGGGGCGGGATTTTTTGCGCTTTTTTGGGGAAAAGCTGCCAAATGGGGAGTAGGCTCAATGCTCCGTATCCTCTGCGGTCAGCCAGGGGCCGGAAA
>ENA-UEQJ01000375-UEQJ01000375.1-human-gut-metagenome-genome-assembly--contig:-NODE-375-length-37094-cov-15.396439_pt1 | contig 37094 bp, 28 predicted proteins | sample MGYA00242937_ERZ507938 | MGnify/ENA primary metagenome ERZ507938 (study PRJEB26167, sample SAMN06115437) | human gut metagenome | host: Homo sapiens | place: China:Gansu | collected 2015-07-03...
CAAGGACACCACCACCGGCGGCATCGTAGGCATCAACCACGGCACCCTCATCAGCTGCCAGTTCACCGGCGTCGTCACCGGCGACAGCGAGGTGGGCGGCATCGTGGGCCGCAACGAGGCCGAGGGCACCATCGACCACTGTACCGCCCGGGCCATCGTCACCGGCAAGTCTGCCACCGGCGGCATTACCGGCTATAACCTCGGCGCGATTACGGGCTGTACGAACGTCGGCAGCATCAACACCGAGTATCAGGAGGCCTCGCTGGATACCGACGGCTTCACGGCAAAAATGGTGGATTACATCAACAGTCGGAAGGCCAGCATCGACTCCTCCGACAACAGCGGCAGCTCCACCACCAATGTCGCCACCGATACCGGCGGCATCGCGGGCCGCTCCTCCGGCATGATCCTCACCAGTGTCAACACCGGCACCATCGGCTACGAGCACATCGGCTACAATGTGGGCGGCATCGTGGGCCGCACCGACGGCCTTGTGTCCGGCTGCGTCAATCAGGGCCGTGTGCTGGGCCGCAAGGACGTGGGCGGCATCGCCGGTCAGGCCGAGCCTTACCGGGAGCTGGACCTGTCCAAGGACACCATCCGCCGCCTCCGCTCCGAGCTGGATGTGCTGCGGGGCCTCGTGGACGACACCACCGGTGTCATCGAGAACTCCACCACCAGCATCTCCAATTCCTTCAACGCGATGACCAGCCAGATGGACACTGCCATCGCCACGGCCCGCCAGTTGGACGATCAGGCCAGCGACTACGGCGATGAGGTGGCCGATGAGATCGACCGTGCCGCCACTCTGCTGGCCGATACCCTCACCAAGCTGGAACCGGTCATGGACACCGGCGAGGACGCCATGACCAAGCTCACCGAAGCCACCGGCAGCCTCAAGTGGGCCATCCGCGAGATGGCTGCGGAGATGCTGATGGCCTCCCATGCCCTCGCCAAGACCAGCGACAGTCTGGATAAGGTGTCAGACGCCGCCGCAGATAGCCGCGACGGCCTGCACGGCATCTCCAACGGCCTCAAGAAGCTGCTGGAATCCATCGACACCGGCGATGACACTGCCGCCTCGCAGGCCATCTCCGGCATCCTCTCGGCCTACGACTCCCTCTCCCCGGATACCAAGTCCGATCAGAGCCTCAAGACCGGCATCGAGCTGCTGAAGGTGGCCAACTCTGTGGCCAGCGTCTTTACGCTGAGCAGCGGCCTCTCCCCGGCCATGAAGGCCGTCACCGCAGGCATGGGCCTGCTGCGGACGGCATCCCTCCTGTCCAACGACAGTGACATCGCCCGCGCGACCTCTCAGATCGCCAGCGCCATCGGCACCATCTCCACCATCACCACCCAGATGGGCGGCATCGTGGGCAGTGCGGCCAAGGCCGTCTCTGCCGCCGACCACCCCGAGCTGGCGTCGGCCCTGACCAAGACTTCGGATGCCCTGACCGGGATGGGAAGCATCACCGACGACATCATGGGCAGCATCAAGGACTGGGTCGGCGGTCTGGATGGCGCAGACGACATCAGGAGCGGCATCGAAAGGCTGAGAGATGCGTCCGGCAAGCTCAGCGATGGCATGGATGACCTGAGCGACTCCCTCGACCTGCTCAAGACCGACGCCGCCCTCACCAGCGCAACGCTGGTCCATACCTCTGTGGCGCTGGGCCAGCTGCAGGACGGCCTCGGCGGGCTGACCGACATGATGAGCCAGACCCGCGACATCCTCCACTGGCTCAACCAGCAGGACCCCATCAAGGTGCCCCGTCCCTCGGCTGAGCTGACCAACACCAAGGATTCTCTCTTTGATGCTGTCAGCGGCCTGACCGATAAGCTGGAGGACATCAACAGCACCATGCGGACTTCCAGCGAGCAGCTGACCGCCAAGATGCGGGCTGTTACTGCACAGGTCAGCGTCGTGTCCAACCTGATGCTGGACGCCGTGGAAGAGATCAGCGACCCGGGCAGCAAGACCATCTACGAGGATGAGTCGGAAGACCTCATCGCTTCCCAGTCCGACGGCAAGATCGAGAACAGCATCAACCGCGGCACCATCGACGCCGACATGAATGTGGGCGGCATCGCCGGTACCATGGGCGTCGAGAACCTGCTGGACCCCGAGGAGGACAACAAGGACGAGGGTACCTCGCTGCTGCGCACCTCCTATACCGTCAGCGCCGTCCTCATCGGCAACATCAACGAGGGCAGCATCACCGCCAAGAAGGACATGGTCGGCGGCATCGTCGGTCAGGAGGAGCTGGGCCTTGTGACGGCCTGCGAGTCCTACGGCGACGTCACCGGCGTCAATCAGGTGGGCGGCATTGCCGGTGCGGCCAGCGCCAAGCTCCGCAGCAACTGGGCAAAATGCGCCCTCAGCGGTGAAAAGTACATCGGCGGCATCGTCGGTCAGGGTACCGACAGCGACCTCACCGACGGCAGCCTCATCGCCATCAACAACCGCGCCATCGTCTCTGTGCTGGAAGGCCAGCAGTACGTGGGTGCTGTCTCCGGCGGACAGGACGGCGACTTCTATGGCAACCTCTTCGTCTCCGACGATCTGCAGGGCATCGACCGCCTGAGCCGCGTCGGTCAGGCAGAGCCGGTCGCTTATGAGACCCTGCTGGCTCAGGAGAATGTGCCGGACTCCTTCCGCAAGCTGACCCTGACCTTCAAGGCCGACGGCCATATCATCAAGAAGATCAGCTTTGACTACGGTGCGTCCTTCACTCTGGCCGACTACCCCGAGATCCCCCAGAAGAATGGATACTACGCCGAGTGGAGCACACCCGTCCTCGACCAGCTCCACACCGACACCGTGGTCAATGTGGAGTATACGCCCTACATCCCGTCTCTGAGCAGCAGCGTCACCCGCGAGAACGGACGCCCCGTTTTCTTCGTGGACGGCTTCTTCGGCGGTTCCAACGCCGTGCAGGTCACCCAGCAGGACATCACAGCCGATGTCCACGGTGTGACAGAGCAGTGGTTGCTGGAGTTCACCGATGACGGCAATGAGACCCACCAGATCCGTTATCTGACCCCCGGCAAGGCCAAGGGCAAGGTCTACGTCAAGCAGGCCGACGGCAGCTGGCATAAGGTGGAGACGGGCAGCTTCGGCAGCTACACCACCTTCACCACCACCGGAACCGAGGTCGAAGTGGCTTTCGTCCCCGCAAAGCTCCCCGTCTGGGCCTTCTGCGCCGGCGGCGCAGCCCTGCTGGTGCTGCTCCTGCTGCTGGCAAAGCGCATCAAGTCGAAGCGCGGCCCCAAGGGCGAAAAGCCCCGCAGGGAGAAGAAGGGCAAACAGCCCGAGACGGCAAACGCCCCCGCCGAGGAGCTGGATACCCCCATCTCTGAGACGGATATGCAGTAAGCAATAAGAAAAACAGGAGCTCCATCCGAATGGATGGGGCTCCTGCTTTGTTTGTAGGTTAGGCTCGTCTTCGTACAACCTCTCAGTCTCGCTGCCGCTCGACAGCTCCCCTAGTAGGGGAGCCTCTGGCGTGTCGGCCAGGCCCACGCTGGACGAGCAAAGTTTCTTTATATCAAAAACAGGAGTGCCCTGCTACAGAGGGCAGCAGCTTCGGAACAATATCCTTGTCAAGCTGCTGCTAGCCTTGGTAGCAGGGCACTCTTTTTTGCGTTATATTGAGCTTTCAGCGTCCGGTAGAAAGTGGCCCGGCCTGCCAAAGCCTCTCCTACAAGGAGAGGTGGCACGCCGCAGGCGTGACGGAGAGGTTGTACAAAGACGAGCCTGCCCTCTGTAGCAAGGCCCGCCCTTTTACGCCATATTACGCCTCAGGCGTCTAGTAGGAAGTTGACCGGCCTGCCAAGGGCTCCCCCTCTGGGGGAGCTGGCGAGCGAAGCGAGACTGAGAGGGTTATTCCTCCGTCTCCTTCACATCGTTCAGGAACGCCTCTATCTTATCGATCTGGTTCTCCGCCACGGCGCGGCCTGTCTCGTAGACCCGGCGCAGCTGGGCGGGGTCACGCTCCATAGCGCCGATCTCCAGCGGGATGGGCGGGCGGATGACATAGTCTTTGCCCGATGCCTCCTGCATGGCGATGTAGGAGAGGGCCTCGTTGTACCGCTCGTGACGGTCGGCCACCGCTGCCACGAAGGCCGGATAGCGCAGATACCGCGCACGGATGGCGGGCAGCATGGGGTTCTTCTTTTTCACAAAGCCCTTGGGCTGGGTCAGGATGATGAGGTTCCGCTTGTAACCCAGGCTCTCGAAGAAGCGGACGGGGATGGAGTCGGCCACGCCGCCGTCCAGCAGGGAGTAGTGGCCGATCCGGACGGCCTTCGCCGCCAGCGGCATGGACGCCGAAGCCTCCATCCAGCGCACGTCCTCGGCGTCGCCGCTGCGGCACTTGTGGTAGATCGGGTCGCCGGTGCGCAGGTCGGTGCAGACGACAAAGAAGTCCATGGGCGAAGCGCGGAAGGCCTCTTCATCGAAGGGGTCCAGCTTTTCCGGCACCTCGTGGTAGCAGAAATCCTCGCTGTAGAGGTTGCCGGTGCGCAGCAGATTGCGGAAGCTGGCGTAGCGCTTGTCGTTGCAATATTCGGTGTTGTAGCGGATGACGCGGCCGATCTGGTGCGACTTGAAGTTGCAGCCGAACACCGCGCCCGCCGACACGCCGATGGTGCCGTCGGTGGTGAAGCCGTGCTCCATCAGGACATCCAGAACGCCTGCGGTGAACATCCCCCGCATGGCACCGCCCTCTAATACTAACCCTGTCTTCATATACTGACTCCTTTTCCCGGTGCGGCCCTCGTCGGCCGCAGCAAGCCGTTTCCGGTTGCTACCAGTATACTCGATTTTGCGCAGAAAACAAGAGACAACTGCACAAATTGCCCGCCCTGAGACACAGACTGTGCCGCAAAAGTCATACTTATAATCGAAAGGGCTGAAAAAACCGGAGAGAACGAGTCAAATTTGGGCAGAAAAAGCCTTGCCAACCGGGAGAGTATCCGGTATACTGATATGAAATATCGACCGTTTTGTGACAGGGAAATTGGGAGGAAGAGACGAACTATGAAAATGCTGGAAGACCGCATCCGCAAAGACGGCATCGTCCGTGAGGGCAACGTGCTCAAGGTGGACAGCTTCATCAACCATCAGATGGACATCCCGCTGTTCCGCGAGATGGCAAAGGAGTGGAAGCGCCTGTTCGATGGCAAGCCCATCAACAAGGTGCTCACCATCGAGGCCAGCGGCATCGGCATCGCGGCTGTGGTGGCCAGCGAGTTCAACGTGCCGGTAGTGTTCGCCAAAAAGTCCATGAGCATCAACCTGGACTACGACAACTACGAGACGAAGATCCAGTCCTTCACCCACAAGAAAATTTATAATGTTATCGTCTCCAAGAAGTTCCTCACCCCCGAGGACCACGTCCTCATCATCGACGACTTCCTGGCCAACGGCTGCGCCCTGCTGGGTCTGCTGGAGCTGACTGAGAAGGCCGGTGCCACTGTCGAGGGCATCGGCATCGCCGTCGAGAAGGGCTTCCAGCAGGGCGGCGACCTCATCCGCAGCAAGGGCATCCAGCTGGAGAGCCTCGCCATCGTCGAGTCGATGGACAGCGCCACCGGTGAGATCGTGTTCCGCGACCAGCCGCAGCAGAGCTGAAAAAGTGTTGCACTTTCGCATAAAATATGATATACTGTAAGTGAGAAAAGGCTTCGTAGCCTTGTTCTCCTTCGCTGAAGAAGACGAGTGACGGTTCTGACTCGTCGGTAAAATAAAAACTGACCGAGTGATGATGATGTGTGACGGTTCTGACACATCGGTAAAATAAAAATTGACCGGGCGAAGCGTTCAGGCGGGGTCAGCTGAAAGGCTGGCCCCGCTTTTTGGTTGAAAGAGGCAGGACATGGAATTTGAAGTTGCAATCTATCAACTCTCGACAGAGTTCATCCGGGACTACCCGTCCCATCGGTATCCGGAACTGATGTATAAGAAGGGACGGCCCTATAGCTGCCTGCTCATCGACCTGCATCTGGACTATTTCATCTGCGTTCCGTATCGATCTTCCATCCATCACAAAAACGCTTTCCTGTTCAGCGGGACAGAGCGCTCCCGCCGCACGAAGTCGGGTTTGGACTATTCGAAGATGGTGCTGGTCGAGAAGACGGAATACCTCGATAGCGCGAATGTCGTGGTGGACCAGGACGAATACAACGAGACCATCCGCAACATCAAAAAGATAGCCGGTGAGGTGCTGGATTATCTGGAAGACTACATCCACCATGCAGACGGGAGCCGGACGCTCCACCCAAGAGAGTATGCGCGGAAATATCAGTATTCCACCCTGCCGTATTTCCACGATGTGATGAAGATTTGAGAAAAGACCGCCGTCCAGCGGTCTTTTCTTTTGCCCATTTTTACGCCCCATCGAAGCTGTCGCCGTCCTCGGGAAGGTCGGCGGAAGTCTCAGCATCGGAAGCAGGCGTATCCGGGACAGCGGCGCGGGGGACACCCTTGTACACCAGCGTCTGCTCGAGGACCTCGGCGCAGACCGGGGCCGAGAGGCTGCCGCCCGCTGTCGTCCAGCTGTGGGGCTCGTCGAGGCAGACGAGACACAAAAACTGGGGGTCGTCGATGGGAGCCACGGCCACAAAGCTGGCGATGCGGGCCTTCTCGTCGGCGCTGTCCAGCTTCTGGCTGGTGCCGCTCTTGCCGCCTACCCGGTAGCCCGCGATCCGGGCGTTCCGTCCGCCGCCGTAGAGGACGACGGCCTCCATCATCTCCCGCATGGTGCGGGAGGTCTCCTCTTTCAGCACCTGCCGCTTGCAGACGGGGGAGAGGTGGTCGATGACCTCGCCCTCCGGGCCGAGGATGTCCGAGACGACGTAGGGCTGCATCAGCCGCCCGCCGTTGACCACGGCGCAGACCGCCGACGCCATCTCGAGGTAAGAGATCTTGCTGCTCTGCCCGAAGGCGCAGGACGCCAGCTCCACCGGCCCCATCCGGTCGGCGGTGTAGTAGAGGCTCTTTTTCGGCTCGGCGGGCAGGTCGATGCCGGTGGGCGCGCGGAGGCCGAAGGCCGCAAAGTAGTCACAGAACGCCTCTTTGCCCAGCCTTGCGCCGATTTGGATGAAGCTCTGGTTGCAGGAGTTCTCAAGGGCCTGCGTGACGGTCTGCGCCCCGTGGCGCTTGTGATTGGCGCAGTGGAAGCGGGTGCCGGCCACCGAGATGCTCTCGCCGCAGTAGAAGCTGGAATTTTTGCTCACAGCTCCGGTGTCCAGCGCCGCCGCGCAGGTGATGAGCTTGAAGACGCTGCCCGGCTCGTAGAGGTCGCTGACGGCCTTGTTCCGCCACTGGGTCTGCTGGGCCAGCTGCAATGCCGCCGCCCGCTCGTCGCCGGAAAGCCCCTCCACGGCCTCCCGGGCGGCCTTGTCGGCCAGCACACGGGGCTGGTTGGGGTCGTAGGCGGGGGTGGTGGACATGGCCAGCACGGCCCCGGTGTTCACGTCCATGACGATGCCCACGGCACGGGCTGCGACGTGGTGCTCCTTTACCGCGTAGCCCAGCGCGTTCTCGAGGTAGTGCTGGATGTTGGCGTCGATGGTGAGCCGCAGGCCGTCCCCCTCGGTGGGGAAACGCTCGGTCTCATAGCTCTGCTCGAGGGTGTAGCCCCAGGCGTTCACCGCCGTGAGGACCACGCCGTTTTCGCCGGTGAGCAGGTCGTCATATTTCAGTTCGAGGCCCGAGACGCCCGCGTTGTCCACATTGGTGAACCCCAGCACCGAGGCCAGAAACTCCCCCTGCGGGTACCAGCGCTTCGAGTCCTGATCGATGCGGATGCCGGTGATGCAGTTTGCCTCGCAGAAGTCCCGCACGGCGTCGGCCATGGCCCGGTCTACCCGGTAGCGCAGGAGGCAGTCGTTGGAGCGGCGGTCGCTGAATTTCTCGAGAAGCTTCCCTTCGTCCAGCTCCAGGATCTCCGCCAGCCCCTTGGCCGCGAGGGCGAGTTTATCTTCCGGCATCTCCCGGGGCGAGGCCCGGAGAGTCCAGCAGCTGCTGTTGGCCGCCAGAAGGACGCCGTCGGCGCTATAAACGCGGCCCCGGTCGGCGGGGACGACGGTGTCCCGCAGCTGCTGGCCCAGGGCGCGGTCGGTGTACCAGCCGCCGCCCAGCACCTGCAAAAATAAAAGCCGCACCGCCAGCCCGCAGCAGACCAGACAGAACACCCCCGCCACCAGCCTTGCCCGGGCGCGGAACGCCCGTTCCGGCAGGGTGCGCAGGGCGTCGGCGGGTTTTGGCGATTCGGACATGAGACAGCACCTCCCTTCCTGCAATTATATGCGCGAGGCCCCGTGACTAGCCGTCCGCCCCGGTGCGTACACTAAAGGGAAGGGGGGAGAGGATGAAGAAGTTTTTGCGCCCGCTGCCCGGCATGGACCTGCCGTTTCTGATCCTGGTGCTCACGCTGGTGGGCTTCGGGCTGGTGATGCTGGCCAGCGCGTCCAGCGCCGTGGCGCTCTACCGGCGGGGCGACGCCTGGGCCTATCTGCGGCCTCAGCTGCTCTACGCGGCGCTGGGGCTCTGCGGGATGTGGCTGGCCAGCCGGGTGGATTACCATATCTTCCATAAGCTGGCGTGGCCGCTGCTGGGGCTGTCACTGATATTGCTGGCGGCGGTGCTCTTCATGCCCGAGTACAACGGCTGCAGGCGGTGGCTGGTCATCCCGGGGTTCGGCACTCTGCAGCCCAGCGAGATCGCAAAGTTCGCGGTGGTGCTGGTGTTTTCCCACATCATCGCGCTGAACCACGATCGGATGAAGGATTTCAGCGTGGGTGTCCTGCCCTTTGCGCTGGTGCTGGGGGTGGTGGCGGCCCTGATGCTGCTGGAGCCGCACCTGTCCGGCACCGTCCTCATCCTCGGCATCGGCGCGGTGCTGATGTTCGTGGGTGGTACGGGGCTGCGGTGGTTTTTACTGGCGGGCGCGGGAGGCGTCGGGGCCATTGGTGCGGCGGTGGCCGTCATGCCCGACCTCGTCCCCTACGCCGCCGACCGGCTCTGCTCCTGGCTCGACCCCTTCGCCGACCCGCTGGGCGACGGCCACCAGACCATCCAGAGCCTCTATGCCATCGGCTCCGGCGGGGCCACCGGCCTCGGTCTGGGGGAAAGCCGCCAGAAGCATCTTTTCGTCCCCGAGCCTCAGAACGACTTCATCTTCTCCATCGTCTGCGAGGAACTGGGCTTCGTGGGGGCCTGCGCAGTGGTGGGGCTGTTCGTGCTGCTGCTCTGCCGGGGAATCACCATCGCAGCCCACGCGCCCGACCGGTTCGGAGCGCTGCTGGTAGTGGGATTCGTGGTGCAGGTGGCCCTGCAGGCGGTGCTGAACGTGGCTGTCGTCACCAACACCATCCCCAACACCGGCATCTCACTGCCCTTTTTCTCCTCCGGCGGCACCAGCCTCATGATGCTGCTGGGGGAGATGGGGGTGGTGCTGGGGGTATCACGCGGGGAAGCATAACAAACCTCCCAACAAACTGAAATCATCGTCCAGCGTGACATCCGCCCCTGCTTTTGCATATCGTGGGGTATCTTTTGCGGAATGGGGGCAGCGGATATGACACAGCAGAGCGGGCGGATTTGGGTGATGGGCGGACGGCCGCTGAACGGCACGGCGGCGATACCGGCGGCGAAAAACAGCGTACTTCCGCTCCTTGCGGCGGCACTGCTCTGCCGGGGACCGGTGCGGCTGCGGGCCGTGCCGAGGCTGTCGGACGTGGAATGCAGCCTCGGGCTGCTGCGGGGCGCAGGGTGTGCTGCCTACTGGCAGGGGGCAGACATTGTGGTGGCCGGGATGCCCTCAAACAGCACCCTTCCGGGAGAAACCGCGGCACAAATGCGGGCCTCCATCCTCTTCTGCGCACCGCTGCTGGCGCGGCTGGGCCGGGCCGAGACTTCGCTGCCCGGCGGGTGCAATATCGGCGCCCGTCCCATCGACTTACATCTGGAAGGTCTGGCCCGGATGGGGGCAAAGGAGCTGGACGCCGGGGCGGGAAAGCTGGTGCTGGCCGCGCCGGGGGGCCTCCACGGGGCCGACATCACCCTTCGCTTCCCCAGCGTGGGGGCGACGGAGACATTGCTGCTGGCTGCTGTCTGCGCCCGAGGCACCACCGTCCTGCGGGGCGCAGCCCGGGAACCGGAGATCTCCGACCTTGCCGAATTTCTGAACCGCTGCGGCGGGCGTATCGAGGGCGCGGGGACTTCCACACTGCGCATCGAGGGGCGGCGGGGGCTTTCCGGCTGCGATTTTTCGCCCCTGCCGGACCGCATCTTCGCCTCCACGCTGGCCTGTGCCGCCGCTGCTGCCGGAGGGCGGGTGGAACTCACCGGATGCCCGCCCGCGCTCTATGCGCCGGTGCTGGAAATTCTGGAACAAATGGGCTGCACCGTGGAGCGGGGCGCAGACCGGGCCGAGGTGGCCCGTTTCGGGCGGCTGTACGGGGCGGGCCGGGTCTTCACCGGGGTGTACCCGGGTCTCGCCACCGACGCTGCGCCCCTGCTGGCCGCCGCCATGCTCTGCGCCGAGGGAGAGAGCAGCATCGAGGACGTCATCTTCGAGCGGCGGTTCGGCTGCGCGGAGGGCTTCGAGCGGCTGGGCGGGCGGGTAAAACGGTCGGGCCGGGTGCTCTCCGTCGGCCCGCTGCCGGAAAGCGGCCTCCACGGAGCCGCCCTCACTGCGCCCGACCTGCGGGGCGGCGCGGCACTGGTGGTGGCGGCTTTGTCGGCACAGGGAAAGAGCTTCGTGGAAGAGACTCGTCATATCGACCGGGGCTATGCCGGTCTGTGGGAAGTCCTGGCCTCTTTAGGGGGACGAATTGGCAGAGAAATGCGGCCCCTTGACGCCGCTGTGAAAAAAATACCATCGAAAAAACAAATTTATCTTGCATTCGGGGCCAAAAGATGATACGATACTGTTATATAGTAGCAGTAATGTTGAGTTCTATCCTGCGCCAAGGCGCGGTCTACGATAAAATCCGATGGAGGACAATGATATGGCACTCATGCTCGACGAAGAAATGGACGAAAACGTAACGACGATAAAGGTCATCGGCGTGGGCGGCGGCGGCGGCAACGCCGTCAACCGCATGGTCAGCGACGGCCTGCAGGGCGTCGAATTCATCGCAATGAACACCGACCAGCAGGCACTGGCGAAGAACCATGCTGCCACCAAGGTGCAGCTGGGCTCCAAGCTCACCAAGGGCCGCGGCGCAGGTGCCGACCCCGAGATCGGCCAGCGCGCTGCCGAGGAGAGCAAGGACGAGATCGCAAACGCTCTGAAGGGCTCCCAGATGGTCTTCATCACCGCCGGTATGGGCGGCGGCACCGGCACCGGTGCTGCTCCTGTGGTGGCCGAGGTGGCACACGACCTGGGCATCCTGACCGTGGGCATCGTCACCAAGCCCTTCTCTTTTGAGGGCAAGCGGAAGATGGGTCTGGCTGAGCAGGGCATCGCAAATCTGCTGATGCACGTGGACAGCCTCATCGTCATCCCCAACGAGCGCCTGAAGATGATCAGTCAGGAGAAGATCACCCTGATGAACGCCTTCCAGGCCGCTGATAACGTGCTGCGTCAGGGCGTCGAGTCCATCTCCGCCCTGATCAATGTGCCGGCCTTCATCAACCTGGACTTCGCCGACGTGCGCTCCATCATGAAGGACGCCGGCTACGCTCACATGGGCGTCGGCAGCGCCAAGGGTGCCGGCAAGGCTGAGAACGCCGCCAAGGCCGCGATCTCCTCTCCGCTGCTGGAGACCAGCATCGCCGGCGCACACGGCGTCATCATCAACATCACTTCCAGCCCCGACATCGGTCTGGAGGATGTCGAGACTGCCGCCGGCCTCATCACTCAGAGCGCACATCCCGATGCGAACATCATCTGGGGTACTGCCTTCGACGAGAACCTCTCCGATGAGATGCGCGTCACCGTCGTGGCTACCGGCTTTGACAACAAGGCCGCTGACGGCCTGCGCAGCACTCTGGGTACTGCTGCCGCCGGTACGGCTCCCGGCGTGACGGCTTCTGCTCCGTCTGCTGTCTTCAGTGCCGAGGTCAACACTCCCTCCGCCGCTTCCGGCAATGCTTCTGCCGCCAAGCCCGTGGAGGAGGAGAACAGCGACACCAGCTACTACGACGACCTGCTGGCGATCCTGAACAAGCGTAGATAAGCGCAAGAATAGAGAACCCCTTGCGCAGAAAAAGCGGAAGGAGGCCGTACCGTGGAGCAGCAACAGACGAAGCTGCCGCTGGAGTGGCTGAGCAGCCGCCGGATGCCGGAGCTGCATCGGCTGGAACAGCTCTGCCGGGAGACTGCCCGGGAGCATCGCTGCGCCCAGCGCAGACTGCAGGAGGTGGAAGAGGCGATGGCATCCGAACAGGAGAAGTCATGCCCTGAGGCTCTGCCCGCTGCGTCCGGGCCGACTCAGCTCGAGCAGCTGAGCCGGAAGCTCAACGCGGCCAACGCCGAGCTTCGCCGCTATGAGACACGGATGTTCGCCTACGAGCGCACCATGCTGGCCCTGCGGAAGGAGAACGCCGAGCTGACCGCCCGGTGTGAGGAGCTGCGGAGCGAGCTGGACAAAATATCCACTGCCCCGCTGCGGCTGGATGTTCCGTCCGCACAGCCCACTGTTCCGCTCCCGGAGACGGCTGCACAGACACCGCCTGCTGCGGATTGTCAGTCGAAAACAAAGCTGGAACGACTCGGCGACGAGGTCCTGGCCGAGCTTTCGAAGCTGATGCCGCAGGAAAAGTAAGAGTTGAAAAGACCACCTGTCGAGAGACAGGTGGTCTTTTTTGTATCATTCGCCCCGCTGTTCCAGCAGATAGGTCGCCTCGAGGTCGGCGATGTGGAGCTTGACGGCGAGAGGGTACTTCTCGAAGGCCCCCGACAGGGCAAAGCTGCCGCCCCGGACGGCGTCGTCGAAGCCGCCCATGTGCCAGCGGATGGCCACGGCTTCTTCCACCTTCAGCTTCATGAACCGCTCGATGAGGAAGACGCTCTTCTCGCCATGGCCGTAGGGGAACATATCCTCCACGCTGTAGCTGGGGACTTTCTCCCACTGGCCCGTCGCCTCGTTTTTCACGTTGCGGGTGCCTTTTTTGTAGAAGTTGGCCTTGCACAGGTCGTGGAGCAGCGCGCAGATGGCGAAGGTCTCCTCGCTGTCCTCGTCCGGTGTGAAGAAGGTGCCGTGGAGCACGCGGTAGACGTTCAGGCTGTGCGCACACAGCCCGCCCTCGCAGGCCCCATGGAAGCGGGTGGACGCCGGCGCGGAGAAGAAGTCCGTCTTGCTGTCCATCCAGTCCAGCAGCTTCTCGCTGCCGGGCCGGGTGACGTGGGTGCGGAATATCTCCAGAAATTCCTCGCGGTCCGTCATCTTACAGCTCCATATCCTCGAGGATGCCCTTCAGGATGGCCAGCTCGTCGTGGCTCAGGGAGATGCCCTTGCCCATGCGGGTGCCGTCCGGGGACCAGTCGCGGATGTCGTACTTGGGTTCGCCTTCGTTCCAGCTGATGAGGTTGAGCTGGCGCTCCCAGCCGCGGGGACGCTCTCCGAGGACTGCGATGCGTTCAACGATCTCGTATTTGATTTCTGCCATAGTGCATTACCTGCCTTTGCTTTGTTTGCTACCATAATAAAAGAAGTGCGCAAAGATTTCAACAGGTAATTGGAAAATAATTTCTGAATTTTACATCTCTTTCAACCGTAAGGCGCTTCTTCGCGCCACTCTGCCAGCTGTAAAACGCCGCTCTGGTCTTCGTCGGGCGCAGGCTCGCGGCTGTGAAGATGCTGCTCGGCCCCGAAAAGCCCGCCGCCGTACTGGGCCATCACCCCCGGCGACCGCCCGGCCAGATACTCGGCGGCGTTCTTCTGCCGACAGGCGGTCGGGGTGCCGTCGGTCATGGGGATGCTAACCTCTCCGTCATTGCTTCGCAATGCCACCGCCCGGGTTGCGGCACCCAGCGTCTGCTTCGCTGTCGCTTGCATCCTGCTGGCCGCGGCCCCAACAGCTCCTCCCTGTTTCCGCCGCTGGCGGCGGTCGTCGCCGTTGCTCCTAACGAGGGGAGGCTTTGGCAGCCGGGTGAAGCTTGCTGGATACGCCAGAGGCTCCCCTACTAGGGGAGCTGTCTGCGAAGCAGACTGAGAGGTTGTATGAAGGACGACCTGCCCTGGATGCTGGATGCTACAGTCCGGACGGGGCTGCGGGACTTCCGGCGGCGGGAGCTGCACATCCGGGCCGTCCGGCTGCGACGGCGGCTGCTGGGAGCCGCAGCCCGGTTTTGGCGGTTCCGTGACGGGCGGCTGACCGGGTTCCGCGCCCAAAGGCGGGCTGACCACGCTGCTCGTCTCCTCCGGCGGGCCGCTCGGCCCGGGCGCATCCTCAAGCTCATGGCGGATGAAGGGCGTCAGAGATTCCATAAAAAACACCTCCGCACCTAGGGTGTGCGGAGGCGGCGGGGAATATACGTTTATAAACTTTCTGCATTTGGGTTGACTTTTTTGCAAGACAGCATATAATAAAAGTGCAGAGATAAACATATTTATGGTGGTTCACCAAAGCGAAAAGAAAACCCCCTCACGGAGCTGCAACTCCGAAAGGGGGTCTTCTTTATTTAGTGCTTACGGCCCGAAAACCATCCGTCAAGCCACTTGCAAATGTAGTACGAAATTACATTTGCTGCGACGGACAGAAGCAGAGATAAAAATAAATCCATGGCGGTTCACCTCCCTCCCACTTAAAATGGGCGGACGAGGCCGCAAAATAAGTATAGCATATTTTGCGACAAAAGAACAGGAGCTTTTCCAGTCAGAAAAGCCCCCTGTTCTTTTTTTACGCCTTTTCCCACAACTTTTCGACTGTTTTCTCAAAAAGGTTGACTTTTTGAACAAGACAAACTACATTGAGTTGTAGATTCCGAAGGAAAATACAAAGAAGGAAAGGAAGGAAAGAGGATTGACCGAAAAGAAACACCGCAGTGTTATCTTATTTGGCGAGTGGCAGCGCCCGCTGGGGGCGTTGTCGCTGGAGCAGAAGGGGATGCTCCTGGACGCACTGCTGGCCTATCCCGAAGGGAAGCGGCCCGATTTCACCGACCCGATGCTCCGGATGGCGTGGACCTTTATGGAAGGGGGCCTCGACGAGAACGCCCGCAAGTGGGAGGAGACCCGCCAGCGCCGGGCCGAGGCGGGGACAAAGGGGGCCGAGAGCCGCTGGCACAGCGAAGAGCGTGGCAAAAATAGCAAATGCCATGCGCCGATGGCAAAGATGGCTGTATCTGGTTCTGATTCCGTCTCTGATACTGGTTCTGCATCTGATTCTGAGTCTGAGCCTGATATTGTCCTCCCGGATGGGGAGGCTGACTGCGCTGACGCGCCCCTCCCGCCTCCGGACGAGCCCGATTTTTGTCCGCCGGACGAGGGTGAAGTCCGGGACTACTTTATCCGGAAGAGCGGAACGGAGGCTCAGGCCGACCGGTTCCGGGCGTTCTATGAATCCAACGGCTGGCGGGTGGGCCAGAACCCCATGCGGAACTGGCAGGCAGCGGCTACGGTCTGGATGGCCCGCGACCGGGAGCGGCCGGCTCCCGCCGAGACGTACGTCCCGAAAAACAAGGCGTTCTATGCCACCCGCCCGCCTGAGCAGGCAAAAGACTTTCTGAAAGACGCGGCCCTGAGAAGGCAGGCGATGCGGAAGAGAAGGGAAGCGGTCACACAATGACCTCCACCGTGCTCCCCCCGCTGCGGGCCTTTTTTACGACCACCTGTTTGTCGATGCGCTCCTTGAGCGCGGCGACGTGGGAGATGATGCCCACGAGGCGGTCGCCCTCGGTGAGGCCGGCGAGGACCCGGATGGCCTGCTCGAGGCTCTCGTCGTCCAGCGAGCCGAAGCCTTCATCGAGGAAGAGGGTGTCCAGCCGGATGCCGCCCGCCGCGCTCTGGACCTCGTCCGAGAGGCCCAGCGCCAGCGCCAGTGAGGCTTTGAAGCTCTCGCCGCCCGAGAGGGTCTTGACGCTGCGGCGGGTGCCGTTGTAGTGGTCGATGACGCCGAGGTCGAGGCCGGACTGGCTGCGCTGGTTCTCGGCGCCCACCCGCTCCAGCTCGTACTGCCCGGCGGTCATCTGCATGAGGCGGGTGTTGGCGTGGACGAGGATGGCGTCGAGGTAGTTCATCTGGATGTAAGCCTCGAGGCGGATCTTCTGTTTGCTGCTGAGGGTGCCGCCCGCCGTGGAGGCGAGAGCGTTCACCCACTGCCAGCGGTGTTCCAGCTCCGTCCGGGCGGCGGCGTGCTGACGGTAGAGGTCAGCGGCCTTCCGGTTGGGCAGGAGGCGGGCCGTCAGGGCCTTTTCCTGAGCCGCGAGAGCGGTGCGCCGGGCCGTCAGAGCGTCCCGCTGGGATTCGAGGGCGGGCAGGTCGGCGGCTTCGCCCGCCTCCGTCTGCTGGGCCGTCAGGGCCGTGACGGCGGCCTCGGCAGCGGCGTAGTCCTGCCGGGCCTTGGCCAGAGCCGACGCGGCGGCGTCCATCCCGGCCCGGAGGGTGCAGCGCTCGTTTTCCAGCTCGACCAGCGCCCGGCGGGCTTCCTCCCGGCCGGCGGCGGGCAGAGCGGCCCGGGCCTCGGCACACTGGGCCTCCAGCGCCTTGGCGGCGGCGGACTGCCGGGCGGCTTCCTCAGCGGAAGCCCGTGCCTCGGCCTCGAGGGCAGAGCGCTGAGCGGTCTTTTTCTGCCGCTCGTCCTCCTGCCGGGCCTTGGCGGCGAGGGCGGCGGCATTCTGCTTCTGAGCCTTGTCGAGGGCTTCCTGTGCGGCGTGCAGGGCCTCGCTCTCTTCGGCCAGAGCCGTCTTTAAGAGCGAGACGGTCAGCTTCACCGGCCCCTGCGGTGAGGTGAACCGCTCCGGCAGCAGGGCCTCGGCGTCCCGGCGGAGGGTGGCTTTGGCCTCCCGGTCTGCGGCCACGGCCTTGGCGGCGGCCGCACTGGCTTCCTGTGCGGCGCGGTCGGCCTCGTCGGCGGACTGTCTGGCCGCGTCCACCCGGGCCTGCGTGGGGGCTTCGGCGGGCAGAACGGCCCGCTTCGGGTGATGGGTGCTGCCGCAGACGGGGCAGGGGGTGCCGTCCGTCAGCCCTTCGGCCAGCAGGCCCGCCTGCGCGTTGAGAAAGGCCCGCTCGAGGTGGTCGCGGAGGGCGTGGGCGCGCTCCTTTGCGCCGTCGGCGAGAAGATAACGCTCCTGGGCCTGCCGTGCGGCCTGCCCCCGGCGCTGCCCCTCGGCGAGGCTCTGGGCCAGCTGCGCGAGGGCCGTTTCCCGCCGGGCCAGCTGTTCGGCCCGGGCCTCAAGGCTCACGTTCTCGGCCTCCGCGCCCCCAAGGGCGGCGAGGCTCTGCTCCAAAGCGGTCAGCTCTCCGTCCAGCTGCCCGAGGGCGGCGCGGCGCTTTTCAGCTCTGGCGTTCTCGAGGGCGGCGGTGTCCCGGGCGGCAGAAAGCTTCTTTTCGAGGCTGTCCAGCCCGTCGAAGGCCGCGAGGTCGGATTTCGCCCGCTCGAGCTTTCCGGCCAGCGCGTCCAGCGCGGCGGCATCTCCGGCGTGGCGGGCCGCTTCGGCCTCGGCGGCGTCCAGAACGGGCCGCAGAGCGTCCTGCCGGGTCTGTGCGGCGGTCAGCTCGAGGCGAAGCTTCTCGGCCTGTTCGGCCCGACCCAGCGTCTGCTGGAGCTTGTCCAGCTCTGCCTCGGCCTCAGTCCGGGCGGCGGTGGCGGCGCTCAGCGCCTGCTCCTGCCCGGCCAGCAGGGCGTCCAGAAGGGGCAGCAGCGTCTCCGGCGACGCCTGTCCACCCGCCTCGCAGAGGGGGGCCAGCTCGTCCAGAACGGCTTCGTCGGCATCCCCCTCGGCCCAGCTCAGGCCGGAGAGCAGCTGCCCGATGCGGACGCTCTGCTCCTCCCGATGACGGGTGAGGGCGGCGTTCTCGGCCTGCAGCCGCTCCTGGAGACGCTGGTAGGGCTGGGTGCGGAACAGCTTGCGGAAGATCTTGCTCCGCTCCTCGGTGGAAGCGTTGAGCAGCCGGGTGAACTGCCCCTGGGCGATCATGGCGATCTGGGAGAACTGGTTGTAGTCCAGCCCGATGATGTCCACCACGGCGGCGGTGACGTCTTTGGCCCGGGTGACGGGCGGGCGGCCGTCGGCGTAGGTGAGGCAGGCGTCGGCCTTTTCGGTGGTAAAGCCCTCGCCCCGGGCTTTCGGGCGGAGGTATTCGGGATTGCGGCGGACGGTGCAGCGCTGCCCCCGCACCTCAAATTCCAGCTCCACGAAGGTGGGAGTGCCGGGCTCGGCGTACTTGCTGCGGAGCATGGCCCCTTCCCGGACGCCGCCGCTGGAATGGTCGTAGAGGGCGTAGGTGATGGCGTCGAAGAGGGTGGTCTTGCCCGCGCCGGTGTCGCCGGTGACGAGGTAGAGCCCGCCTCTGCCCAGCTGGGCGAGGTCCAGAACGGTCTCGGCGGCATAAGGCCCGAAGGCCGACAGGGTCAGTTTCAGGGGCCTCATGCTTCGTCCTCCTTCCAGATGTCCTCGATGAGCGATTGGCAGAACGCCGCCTGTTCGTCGGAGAGGGGCTGGCCGTTCTGGGCTTCATAAAAGGCCGCAAAGTGCTCGAGGGGCGTCTTGCTCTCGGCCCGGGCGGCGGCGTCGGGCGTCTCGGCGGCCCGGGTGCGGCGGTTGTCGTAGTCCAGCCGCATGAGGTTCGGGTAGATGACCCGCAGCCGGGCCAGCGCGTCGGGAACATCCTGCTCGTCGGTGAGGGTGATGTGGAGGTAGTCGTCTGTCGGCGTGCCGTCGTAGGCCCGGCGGTCGGTGAGCTCCATGTAACAGCCCCGCAGCTCCCGCAGGTCGTGCCGGGGGGTGAGAGGCGCGGCCTCGAAGCGGACGCTGCCCTTTTCGCCCAGGGTGACGAAGAGGGCGGCTTTGTGCTGATGGGCTTCGGAGAAGGAATATTTGAGGGGACTGCCTGCGTACCGGACGGTGTCCCGCCCCACCTTCTGGGGACTGTGGAGGTGGCCCAGAGCCACATAGTCGAAGCCCTCGAAGAGGGAGACGTCGATGCTGTCCACCCCGCCCACGCTGGGCTCTTCGCTCTCGCAGACCGCCGCCCCGGCCACGAACTGGTGGGCCACCAGCACGTTCCGGCGGGCGGGGTCGGGTGCGCAGGCGTTCAGCACGCAGCCGATGGCGTCGTTGTAGCTCTCGATCTTCTCGTCCGGGAAGACGTGCCGCACGGCGGCGGGCTTCAAAAAGGGCAGGAGCCAGACGTCCACCGGGCCGTATTCGTCCGTCAGGGTGATGGGCGCGGGCGGTGCGGCAAAGACCGGGCTGACGTACACCCGGCTCCCCGCCAGCAGCCGTGCGCCGAAGGCGATGCGGTCTGCCGAGTCGTGGTTGCCGCTGACGGCAAAAACGGGCAGGCCCCGCGCCGCAAGCTCGGTGAGGAACCAGTCCAGCAGCCGCACCGCCTCGGCGGGCGGCACGGGCTTGTCGTAGAGGTCGCCTGCCAGCAGAACGCCGTCTACGGGCCGGGCGTCCAGCAGGGAGAGGACCTGCTCTAAAATGTACCGCTGGTCGTCCAGCATGGAGAACTCGCAGACCCGCTTGCCCAGATGCAGGTCGGAGAGATGTAGGAAACGCATGGGGACACCGCCTTTCGTTGGGATGATTTTATTATAGGAGAGTTGGGGGCGTTTGTCGAGGGGGCAACGGCGACGACCACCGCCAGTGGCGGAAACAGGGAGGAGCTGTTGGGGCCGCGGCCAGCAGGATGCGAGGCCCGCACCAAGGGCCGAAGCAGACGCTGGGAGCCGCAACCCGGGCTCCTTATTATTTTTTTCTTTTTCGACAAAAAGATATGTCAAATCGAAAAGAGCCTCCCCTTTCGGGAGGCTCTTCCGTCTTCACGTCACGCGGCAGGGAACATCTTTTCCCAGGTGTCCTTGCCCACGGAGCCGTCGGAGGTCAGGTTGTGGCGGGTCTGGTAGCGCTTGACGGCGGCGACGGTGCTGGCACCGAACTTGCCGTCGGTGGTGAGCCGTTCGCCCTCGGTGTTGAGCTTCTGCTGCACCAGCCGGACGCAGCCGCCTGCGCTGCCGCTCCGCAGCACGATGCCGGGGTAGGGGACGATGAGGCCGTGTTTGGCCGTGTAGCGGGCGTAGAGCACGTTCCAGGTGTTCGCGCCCACTTTGCCGTCCTCTTTGAGGCCGTACCGGAGCTGGAACTCCCGGACGGCCTTCTCGGCGTTTGCGCCGAACTTTCCGTCCACGGTGAGGGCGGCGTGCCAGGTGCAGATGTCCCGGATGCCGTTGAGCCAGGTCTGCACGAGGGCCACGTCCGGGCCGGAGCTGCCGCGCTGGATGAGCGAGTAGTAAGCAGGAATTGCCATAGTGTTGTCACACTCCTTCCGCGCTCATCCTATGCGGCGGGCCGACGGCCTGTTCACCCGGCCAGCACCACGTCCTCCCGGGGCGCGGTGAGGCCGCCCCACCACTCCACGAACCGGAACCGGACGATATACTCCCCACAGACAAGGTCATTTTCGGCAGGCGTGTCGTACCCGCCGCAGGCTGACCGGCAGAGGCCCGGGTAGAGCACGCACCACCAGTTCCGGCCTGCCCGCCGCGTCCCGATGTCCAGCCGCACCGCGTCGTACCGCCCGGCGGGCAGAGCCCCGCCGTCATAGCGCCGGGTGGGGAAGTACATATTCACGAGGCAGGCTTTCACCGGTGTACGGATGCCGAGAGCGGCCAGTGTCTGGCGGGCCGTCAGCTCGAAGAGGACGAGGTTTTCCGCCGCCCACGCCCGGGCATCGGCCCGGCGGACAGCCGGGCAGGCTTCGTCGGTGAGGGCCAGCACGGCGTCCCGGACAGCCAGCTTCGCGCTCTGGTCGCGCACGGAGTCGGTGTCGGCCCGGATGTGGAGCCGCAGGGTGTCGGCGGCAAGCTGGTCGGCGGTGGTGAGCTGGCTCTGCGCCCAGCCTGCCCCCAGCGACAGCAGAAGACAGAACAGCAGCGAGGTACACAGCGCCCCCATTTCGCGGCGGGATAACATAAAAAACAGGCCCCCTCATGGAAAGTTTATCCAGAGGATGGGCCTGTTTCGGGGGATTTATTCCATCTGATTCAAAACGATTTGCGGTATCTTTTTGTCGAAAAGTATGTTATAATGACTTTGCGGCCTCGTCCGCCCATTTTTAAGTGGGAGGGAGGTGGAATGAATGCAAAGTTTAGAAGCTTTTGTGCTGTCTGTCGCAGCAAATGTAATTTCTTATTACATCTGTAAGTGGCTTGACGGATGGTTCTCGGGCCGTAAGCACTAAAAAGAAGACCCCCTTTCGGAGTTGCAGCTCCGTGAGGGGGTTTTCTTCTGCTTTGGTGAAATGTTATGCAAAGTTTGCTTTTGTACTTTTATTATATGCTATTCTACGCAAAAGTCAAGCGGTGCGCAGAAAGTTTATAAAGAGCGCTCAGTTCTTCAGCGACTGCATCGGGGCAGGGAGTCTGCCGCCGCGGTTGATGAAGACGGAGGGGTCACGCTGGTTGACCGGCATGATGGGGCCGTAGCCCAGCAGGCCGCCGAAGTCCAGCACTTCGCCCGCCTTGCGGCCGATGGCCGGGATGACGCGGACAGCGGTGGTCTTGCTGTTGACCATGCCGATGGCGGCTTCGTCGGCGATGAGGGCGCTGATGACGGCAGGGGTGGTGTCGCCGGGGATGATGACCATGTCGATGCCCACAGAGCAGACAGCCGTCATGGCCTCCAGCTTCTCAATGGTGAGACAGCCGCACTCGGCGGCGTGGATCATGCCGTCGTCCTCGCTGACGGGGATGAAAGCGCCCGACAGGCCGCCGACGTGGTTGGAGGCCATGACGCCGCCCTTCTTGACGGCGTCGTTGAGCAGGGCGAGGCAGGCGGTGGTGCCGCAGCAGCCGCAGGTCTCAAGGCCCATCTCCTCGAGGATGTTGGCCACGCTGTCGCCCACGGCGGGGGTGGGGGCCAGCGACAGGTCGATGATGCCGGCGGGTACGCTCAGCTCTTTGGAGGCGAGGTTTGCCACCAGCTGGCCCACGCGGGTGATCTTGAAGGCGGTGCGCTTCACCAGCTCGGCCACCTGATCGATGGGGGCATCCTTGGGCAGCCGGGCCAGCGCGGCGCGGACCGCGCCGGGGCCGGAGACGCCGACGTGGATCTCGCAGTCGGGCTCACCGGGACCGTGGAAGGCACCCGCCATAAAGGGATTGTCCTCGGGCGCGTTGCAGAAGACCACCAGCTTTGCTGCGCCGATGCACTGACGGTCGGCGGTGAGCTCGCTGGCCTTCTTGACGGCCTCGCCCATCAGCTTGATGGCGTCCATGTTCAGGCCCGCCTTGGTGGCACCGATGTTCACCGAGCTGCAGACGATGTCCGTCTCGGCCAGTGCGCGGGGGATGGACTCGATGAGGCGCAGGTCGCCCGCCGAGAAGCCCTTGTGGACGAGGGCAGTGTAGCCGCCCACGAAGTTGACGCCCACCTTCTTGCCGGCGGCGTCGAGGGTCTTGGCAAAGTCCACCGGGTCTGCGTCCGGGCAGGCGCCCAGCAGCATGGCGATGGGGGTGACGCTGATGCGCTTGTTGATGATGGGGATGCCGTACTCGGCGCTGATGTGCTCCACAGCCGGAACGAGCCGGGCGGCGCGGGTGGTGATCTTGTGATAAATTTTTTCGCAGGCTTTCCTGGGGTCCGGGTCGATGCAGTCCAGCAGACTGATGCCCATGGTGACGGTGCGCACGTCCAGATTGTCCTGCGTGAACATCTCGATGGTCTCGAGGATGTCGCCGGTGTTCATCATGCTCATAGCAGTCTCTCCTTAAATGGTGTGCATCGCGTCGAAAACTTCCTGGCGGGTGAGGTTGATCTGCATCCCCATTTCAGCGGCCAGAGCGTCCATCTTCTGGTGCAGCTCCTCGTGGGAGACGCTGCACTTGGAGATGTCCACCAGCATGATCATGGCGAACATGCCCTGCAGGATGCTCTGGGTGACGTCCTCGATGTTGATGTTCAGCTCACAGCAAAGGCCCGAGACGCGGGCGACGACGCCCACGGTGTCGTGGCCGATGACGGTAATGAATGCTTTCATAATTCCTACCCCTTTTTTATCATATTTTTGTTGGACGGCTGGCTCTGCCGGGGCAAAACCACAGGCAGACCGGGCCGCTCTGCTGACAATTCCGCTTCCAGTATAGCAGATTTAACGAATTTTGAACACTCTTTTTGGAAAAAAGAGCAGGGGAAAAGGGCAAAAGAATGTCTATCACCGGCAGAACTTGCAAAAACCAGATGCAAACTGCCGGGCAGTGTGCTATACTTATCTATAAATATCGCCACAGGCTGAACAAAGGAGAGACAACGATGGAACAGCTTCTGAAGATCCTTGAAGACAATGCCCGGATGTCGGTGGAGGACATCGCGGCCATGCTGAATAAATCCCCCGCCGAGGTGGCGGCTATGATAGACCTGGCCCGGGCGCAGGGCATCATCAAGGGCTACAAGACCCTCGTGGACTGGGAGAAGGCCGGCGTGAACCGGGTGGAAGCCGTCATCGAGCTGAACGTCAGCCCCAAGAAGAGCCGCGGCTTTGACGAAATTGCCGCCACCATCGCCTCCTTCGACGAGGTGGAGAGCGTGCTGCTGATGAGCGGCGGCTACGACCTGCAGCTGGTCATCAAGGGCCAGACCTTCCAGGAGATCGCCCTCTTTGTGGCAAAGCGGCTGTCGCCGCTGGACGACGTGCTGTCCACGGCCACCCATTTCGTGCTCCGCACCTACAAAAAAGAGGGTCGTCTGTATCAGGACGAAGAAATCGATGAAAGAGAGTGCACCGTGCTGTGATGGATTACGATAAACTGATCGCGCCTGCCGCTGCGGCCATGCGTCCCTCCGGCATCCGCAAATTCTTCGACCTCGCCGCCGAGATGCCCGAGTGCATCAGCCTCGGCGTCGGCGAGCCCGACTTCAAGACCCCCTGGGCCGTCCGTGAGGCGGGCATTGAAAGCCTCGAGCATGGCCGCACCCGCTATACTTCCAACGCGGGCCTGAAAGAGCTGCGGGCCGAGATCGCCCGCTACCTCGACCGCCGGATGGGCCTGAAATACGACCCGGCAAAGGAAGTCCTCGTCACCGTCGGCGGCAGCGAGGCCATCGACATGTGCATCCGCACCCTGGTGCAGCCCGGCGATGAGGTCATCATCCCGGAGCCGTGCTTCGTCTGCTACGAGCCCATCACCACCCTGTCCGGCGGCGTGCCGGTCCATGTGGCCTGCCGTCAGGAGGATGAGTTCCGCCTCCGGGCCGACGCCCTGAAAGCCGCTATCACCCCGAAGACCAAGCTCCTCATCATGCCCTTCCCCAATAACCCTACCGGCGCGGTGATGGAGCAGGAAGACCTGGAGGCCATCGCGGAAGTCCTGCGCGGCACCAACATCATGGTGCTGTCGGATGAGATCTACGCGGAGCTGAACTACGGCCTGCAGAACCACGTTTCCATCGCCACGCTGCCCGGCATGGCCGAGCGGACGGTGGTGGTCAACGGCTTCTCCAAGACCTACGCCATGACGGGCTGGCGGCTGGGCTATGCCTGCGGCCCCGCGCCCATCATCAAGATCATGACCAAGATCCACCAGAGCGCTATCATGAGCGCCCCCACCACCAGCCAGTACGCCGCCATCACGGCCCTCAAGGACTGCGACGGCGAGATCGAACGGATGCGCAACGAGTATAATATGCGCCGCCGCCTCGTGGTGAAGAGCTTCAACGATATGGGCCTGAGCTGTTTTGAGCCGCGGGGCGCGTTCTATGCTTTCCCCTGCATCAAGTCCAGCGGCATGAGCAGCGAGGAGTTCTGCACAAAGCTTCTGGAGCAGAAGCATGTCGCCATCATCCCGGGCAACGCCTTCGGTGCGTCCGGCGAGGGCTACGCCCGCGTGTCCTACGCCTACAGCGTGGAGCATCTGATGGAGGCCATCCGCCGCATCCGGGAGTTTTTGAACGAGAACTGCAAGTGAGGAGGAAAAAACGATGCGCGATCGTGTGACGGTCCTGGCCCCGGCCAAGCTGAATCTGGCGCTGGACGTGGTGGGCATCCTGCCCGGCGGCTACCATGCGCTGGATATGACCATGCAGGCTGTCTCGCTCTACGAGCGGGTGGTCATCCGCCGCAGTCCCTACCTCGATCTGGCCCTGCCCGGCAGCAAGGTCAAGCCCGGCCCGGGCAACACCGCCATCAAGGCGGCGTTGGCTTTCTTCCACTATACGGGCCTGCTGGCGGGTGCAGACATCACCATCTATAAAAGCGTCCCCGTCCGGGCCGGTATGGCTGGCGGCAGCGCCGACGCTGCGGCTGTTCTGGTGGGCCTGAACGAGCTGTACGGCGCCCGCCTGTCCATGAGCGAGCTTTGCGCTCTGGGTGTCAGCATCGGCGCAGACGTACCCTTCGCCCTCATGGGCGGCACCTGCCGGGTGCAGGGCCTCGGCGACCTCATCAAGGCACTGCCGCCCCTGCCCGAGTGCTGGTTCACGGTGGTGATGCCCGGCTACGGCATCTCGACGCCGGAGGCTTTTGCGGCCTACGACAAAGTCGGCAGCAGTGTCCACCCCGACTGCGCCGCCCAGGAAGCCGCCATCCGGGCTGGTGACCTGGACGCTGTCTGCGCCGCTGCCGGAAACGCCCTCGAGGAGTGCAGCGGGGCTAAGGACAACGAGGCCATCAAGGCCGCCTTCCGGGAGAACGGAGCCGTCACCGCCCTCATGACCGGCAGCGGCGCGGCGGTCTTCGGCGTGTTCCGCACCGAAGCCGAAGCCAAAGCCGCCGCCGACGCCCTCCGCGCCCGCTGGCCGCAGGTCTATACGGCCCAGCCTGTCAGGGGAGGGGCGGCCCTCTCAGTCACGCCGAAGGCGTGACAGCTCCCCCAGAGGGGGAGCCTCTGGCGTGTCAGTCAGGTTTCGTCTGAATGAACAAAGTTTAATCTATCATAAACAGGAGTGCCCTGCTACAGAGGCTAGCAGCAGCTTGACAAGGATATTGTTCCGAAGCTGCTGCCCTCTGTAGCAAGGCACTATCTTTTATGCGATATTGAGCTTCCGGCGGTCAGCTCAGAGTTGACCGGCCTGCCAAGGGCTCTCCCTTTGGGAGAGCTGGCGCGTGAGCGCCTGAGAGGGCAAGGCTGCTGGCGGGGAAGCACAGGTGCAGCGCTCGTTTCGCGCTGACAAAGAGCCTGCCCATCGCTGCGCAGCGGCTCTTTCGTGCCGGGCTTGCCCTCTCCGTCATTGCTTCGCAATGCCACCTCTCCCATAGGGAGAGGCTTTGGCAAGTCGGGCCACTTCCTACTGGACGCCCGAGGTGCAATATGGCGCAAAAGGGCGGGCCTTGCTGCAGAGGGCAGCCGCTTCTGGACAATGCACTTTGTCAAGCTGCCGCTGGCCTAGACAGCAGGGCACTACAGTCCACGAAACAAATAAGCTTTGCGCGTCCAGAGGAAACTTGACCGGCCTGCCAAAGGCTCCCCCTCTGGGGGAGCTGTCGAGCAAAAAGCGAGACTGAGAGGGTATAACCCTCCTTCCCGTCGGGCATACTGCCCAAAGGAAGGAGGGTCTTTTTGTGCAGACCTTTTATAAAATCTGTCTCATCCTCATGATCGTCGGCGGCATCAACTGGGGTCTTGTGGGCCTGTTCCAGTTCGACTTCGTCGGCTGGCTGCTGGGCGGCAGCGCGTCCATCTGGTCACGCATCGTGTTCACGCTGGTGGGTGTGGCCGCTGTCTGCGGCATCCCGGGCCTGTTCACGGACGAGACCGGGGAATAGAGACAAAAGAAAAAAGGCTCTCATGCCGGCAGGAAATACGGCACGAGAGCCTTTTTGAATACCTATAAAGAATCCCGCCCGGTCGTCTGCGGCAATCAAACCTACCCTTGCGGACAGGTGGGTGCTCTGTCTCCGGTTTCGCGCTTCCTCATCGAGCCTTCATGGTCGACCCATGACGGGGAGGTCTGCAATCCACCGACGAACTCCAAGCTCCCGTTGAATGATTAGTAGGATCATATAAACCGCAACAAATCGCGCCGGGCAGGAAGTCTTTGCTGAAAGATCACTCGATCTCGAACTGGTCGCTCAGACGCTTCTCGAACAGCTTGCTGACTTCCAGCAGGGTCTCATCGTCCTCGACCACGTCGAGATACTCGCCCTCGTCGTCCTCGCCGACGCTCAGGATGACCAGCTGGGCGTCCTCGTCCAGGTCTTCCTCATTCTCGGCGTATTCGACAACGGCCAGGTAATGCACGCCCTTATGGTCCAGAGCGTCGATCACTTCAAACGTGACCTCATTGCCGTCCTCGTCCTCGAGGGTCATCAGGTCGGGCTGATATTCCTCTTCGGTCTCAGCGGCGGACTTGTTCATATCTTCTGCCATAAGTCACGTTCTCCTGTCAAATATCTAAAAAATGGAATAACTATCACACCCTGCCCGCTCTGCTCCTTCTGAGCTGTGGGTTCCGGGTACGCCTATAGTGTAGCGTTTTTTTGCCCGCTCGTCAAGATGTTTTTCGCATAGAAATCCAATAACAAATTTTCACGCTTTTCCCTCTCGCTTCCCGGGCCGGAATGTGATATACTATAGCGATAGCTTTTGAAAAGCCATCTTTGCTATAATATATGGACAGGGAGGCCCGATCATGAGAGCCTTGAAAAAAATAATGGCGGCACTGGCCCTGACGGCAGTTCTGGCCGGGTGCAGTGCGGACAATATCCTCTCCAGCATCCAGGGCGGGAAGGCCGGCACGGTGCAGACGGTCAGCCGCCCGGCTGTGAAGTCGGCAGAGCTGCAGTTCACCCACCCGGCGGCGGGGGACACCATCGCGGTGTTCGATACCTCGGCAGGCGTGTTCAAAGCAGTGCTCTTTTCCACCGAGGCCCCACAGGCTGTGCAGAATTTCACGACTTTGGCCCAGCAGGGCTTTTACAACGGCCTGACCGTCACCCGGGTGGAGAAGGACTTCGTGGTGGAGGCCGGGCAGGGCGCGGACGGCAAAGGCACCACCATCTGGAACGGGAACCGTTTCTCCGCCGAGACCACCGATAAGCTCCACCACTATTCCGGCGCACTCTGTGCGGCAGCGGACGCCTCCGGCGACTGCGCCAGCGTCTTCTATGTCATGGAGACCCTGCCGGGCAGCAGTTCGGTGACGCAGGAGCTCATCGACCAGATGAACGCCGCCGGCTGGCGGGCCGACGTGGTGAGCGCCTACCAGACGGCGGGCGGCGCACCCTACCTCGACTACACCGACACCGTCTTCGGGCAGGTGTACGAGGGGATGGAAGTGGTGGATACCATCGCCCAGACCGGCGTGGACGAGGCCCAGCGCCCCACCGAACCCATCACCATCAACAGTGTGACCATCACGAAATACGAATAAGAAGCTGGTTTTCCGCCCTCCGGGCGGTGGGACAGCTGCAAAAAATCACCCGCCAACTGGCGGGTGATCTGCGTTTATAAGGGAAAAGGGACAGGTCAGGTCGTCTTTACCTGCAGAGTGATGGCGATGTAGGTTTGCCCCTGATGGATCTTGGCTGCTACGCCTACCTTGGTCCAACGGCCAGCTTGATTATAGTTCAAGCTGGAAGCCTTACTGTCGCTAGTGATGTATTTGATGAGTTCTTCCAGCTTGGTGCCCTTATAATCGTATTGGGCGATAAGGGTCAGGGTGGATTTTTTAGAATCAATATTTACTTTGTGGTAGACCTCGTATCCTCCAATGTCGCCCTTCAGTTCGGCGTCCAGATTGGCTTTGGCAATGTCCCGCATCTCATTGTCATATGTCAGATTTGCGGTGGAGGGGTTGTTTCGGATGGCCCGCATCACCTCGGCTTCGGCTTGGGCCTCCGGGCCGGAAGAACCGCCGCCACCGCTGCAGGCGGTCAGGAGCAGAAGGGTCAGTGCACCGGCCAGAAGCAGGGCAGTCAGCTTGCTCAGTTTTGTCATGTGGGTCGCCTCCAATCGTTTTTGTTTTGGTGAGTCCAGTTGTTTTTTCTCATGAAGAAGCTCATCTCCGGCCATCTGGTCAGGGGGTTCTTCTACCCTCATTTTATCGGAGAAGAGCCGGTGCTGTCAAGCCGGAAAACTATACAAATTCGGCTCAGGAAAATTGTGAAAACAAACCGGAAAACGACGATTTTCTGCGGACTTTGCAACAAACTGTCCGGACTTCGCAAAGAAACTTTGCCGCAGGGGAGGCGGGGGCGTTCAGACCTCCCCCGGATGCTCCTTCCGCCACTGGATGTAGTCGTCCAATATCACCGTCGCGCTCACCGAGTCGAGGATGCTTTTCCGCTTTGCGCCGAAGGTGCCGCTCTCGTCGAGGAGGTCAGCAGCGGCGCAGGTGGTCTGGCGCTCGTCCCACATCCGGACGGGCAGGCCGCTCCAGATCTCAACGGTCTTGGCCAGCTTGCGGCTCTTGCGGGCGCGCTCGCCCTCGGTGCCGTCCATGTTCAGCGGCAGGCCGATGACGATGAGCTCGGCTTCGATCTCCTTTGCCACCTCGCAGACCCTGGCGGCAACTTTGTCCCGGGCCTTGACGGTGATCTGGGGCGTGATGGGAGAAGTCAGGAACTCGGTGCGGTCGCAGGTGGCGAGGCCGGTGCGGCTGTCGCCGTAATCTACTGCTAAAATTTTCATGCAGGTGTCCTCTTTCTGAGATGATTTTTTCTTCATTGTACCACAGAATAGATGTCGCTGCAATTTTGTGGTACAATGACAATGATAGAAAAATGAGGGCAGGCCGCCCACGATAGAAAATTGACCCAACGGAGAGATTCACCATGTTAAAACTACTTTTAGGCGGCTCCGGCAGCGGAAAGACCACCCTGCTGTACCAGCGCATCCGGGCGCGGGCCGAAGCGGGGGAGAAGAGCATCCTGCTGGTGCCGGAGCAGTTCACCTCGTCCACCGAGGGCCGCATCCACCGGGAGCTGGGCGACGCGCTGAGCGGACTGGTGGAGAGCTTTTCCTTCACCAGCCTCGCCGAGCATATCCTGTCGGCGGAGGGCGGCTCTGCCGTCCAGACCCTCAGCGACGCGGGCCGGGCCGTGCTGGTGCGCCGCGCCCTCGAGGAACTGCAGGACAATGTCCATTACTATTACCGCCACCGCCGCTCGGCCGCCTTCTGCCAGATGGCCGCCGAGACCATCGACGAGCTCAAGAGCGCGGGTCTCTCGGGCCGGCAGCTCTATGAGCTGGCGCAGGACTGCGGCACCGACAGCGCCAAGCTCAGCGAACTGGCCCTCATCTTTCAGGGCTACGAGACCCTGCTGGCCGGGACAGGCATGGACCCCTCCGACCGGCTGGAGCTGGCCGCATCCCGCCTCGAGGCCGCGCTGGCCCGGGGCGAGCTGCCGGAGTTCCTGCGGGACAGGGCCGTCTTTATCGACGAGTTCGACACCTTCAACGCCCCGAAAAAGCGGCTGATGGGCGCCCTGCTGGCCTCGCTGCCCACCGTGACGGTGGCCCTCTGCGACGACGGCACCCCGCTCGTGCCGGGGGACATGAGCCTTTTCTCCGGCGCAAAGCAGGTGGCGGGCCAGCTGCGCCAGCTGGCCCGCCGGAACGGCACTGAAGTGGCCGTGCCGGAACTGCTGCGCCGGGACGTGCGCCACGCCGACGCCCCCGGCCTCGCCGCTGCGGCTCAGCTGCTGGCCGCGGGCCGGTGTGACCCGCCTCCGGCCTGTCCGGAGATAAAGCTTTTCGCCGCTCCCAGCCGGGAGGAAGAAGCCCGCGCCGCTGCTGCCGCCATCCGCCGCCTCATGCGGCAGGGCGTCCGCTGCGGGAAGGTGGCGGTGGTCTGCCGCGACATCTCGAAATACCGCGCCGCCGTGAAGTACGAGTTCCGGATGGCGGACATCCCCCTCTACTGCGACGAGCCGACGACGCCCGAGTTCAGCGCCCCGGCCACGGCGGTGCGGTGTCTGCTGGCTCTCGCCCGGGGTGCGGAGCTGACGGAACAGCTCACCACCCTGGCCAAGACCGGCCTCTGCGCCCTCACCGAGGAAGAGGTCTGCGCCCTCGAGAACTACGCCTACACCTGGTCGCCGAATGCGGCGGCGTGGCGCGCGCCCTTCGAGAAGAACCCCCGGGGCTTCGGCGATGTGGAGCCCACCGACGAGGACAAAGAAAACCTTGCCCGGGCCGAAAAGGCCCGCGCCCTTCTCATCACCGCCGCCGACGGCCTGCGCGCGAAGCTCCGCTCTGCCAACGCCGAGCAGATGAGCCGCGCCCTCTACTTCTGTCTGAAGGAGCTGGGCGCGGAGGACGCTCAGGCCGCGCAGGTGGAGGCCATCCGGGCCGAGCGGGGCATCCCCGCCGCTGAGGAAGCCGCCCGGGAGTGGAACGTGGTCATGGGACTGCTGGACGAGATGGCGAGCCTGCTGGGCGGCCAGAGCGTCACCATCCCCGAGTACGAAGAGCTGTTCGGGCTGCTGCTGCGCTCGTCCGACCTCGGCCACATTCCCCAGACGCTGGACGCCGTGGTACTGGCCAGCGCAGGCAAGATGCGCCTTGACGCACCGGACTATGTCTTTGTGCTGGGCCTCTCCGAGGGCGAATTCCCCGCCGCGCCCGGCGAGACGGGCCTGCTGACCCACGCCGACCGCGACGCCCTGATGGCGCAGGAGATCGAGCTTCCGGACTGCTTCGAGAACCGGGTGGTGCGGGAACAGGTCTGCTTTTATAAGGCCCTCACCGCCCCGGCCAGGGGCCTCTGGCTCAGCTGGCCGAAGGGGCAGGGCCAGACCCTCTGCGCCGCCCTCGAACCCATCGTGGACGTGCTGAGACCGGGTGCGCCGGAGCTGGATTTGACCGACCTTGCCGCCACTGCCGCCGACGGCCTCGACGTGCTGGGCGGCGGCTGGCCCCTGACGGAGATCGAGCGCGCCAGCCTCACCGAGGCCCTTCATGCCCCCGGCGGGGCGGAACCCGAGGGCCTTGCCCTCCTGCGCCGGATGGCGGGCCGCAGCCCCCGTCAGGTCAGCGACCTCGAGGCGCTGGAAACGCTGCTGGGCCGGCGGCTCCGCATCTCGCCCAGTCAGCTCGAAAAATACTACACCTGCCGGTACGGCTATTTTCTGCAGTACGTGCTGGGGCTGCGCCCCCGCAAGCGGGCGGAGCTTTCCGCCGACCAGAGCGGCACCCTCATGCACTGGGTGCTCCAGATGGCCCTCGACCCTCACCCCGGCCCTGACAACCCCTGCGCTGGCTTACAGCCCTTCCTCGACCTCGACGACGAGGCCATGGCGGCGCTGGCCGGGCTTCTCGTGGATGAGTACGCAAAGCGCTACCTCCCCGAGGATACGGCCCGCTTCGCCTATCTGCTCTCCCGCCTCAAAAAGAGCATGACGGGCCTGCTGTGCTACCTGCGGGACGAGCAGCGCCAGTCCAGCTTCAAACCAGTGGCCTGTGAGCTGAAGATCGGCCCCGGCGAGGACGCCGTGCGGGGCCAGACCTACCGCCTCTCCGATGGCCGGACGGTGCAGCTCATCGGCACTGTGGACCGCGCCGACGAGTGGATCGAGGACGACGGCACCCGCTGGGTGCGGGTGGTGGACTATAAGACCGGCACGAAAAAGCTCGACCTGCGGGAAGTCTACTGCGGCCTCGACTGTCAGATGCTGCTCTACCTGTTCAGCCTGACCCGGGACGCCGGCGGACGCTTCACCGGGGCAGAGCCTGCGGGTGTGCTGTATCTGCTGGCCGACCCGGCCCCCGAGACGACCACCCGGGGCAAGGCTGCCCGGAGCATGGAATACAAGCTGGACGGCCTCGTCCGGGACGAGCAGAAGGTCTTCGACGCCATGGACGCCGAGGAGACCGGGCGGTATCTGCCCTTCAGCTTCCGGGGCGGTGTACCCAGCCCCTACCAGAAAGAGAAACGCGCCGACAAGGCCAAGCTCTCCCGCATCCAGCTCCATCTGGACGACCTTGTGACCCGGATGGGCGAACAGCTCTACAGCGGCTGCATCGCCGCCGAGCCGCTGGTCACGGGCCGCAGCCCCTGCCGGTGGTGCGACTACGGCTTCATCTGCTGCCATGAGGAGGGCATCGGAGAGCGGGCGCTGGACGCCCCTGCAAAGCCGTTTGAACCGCCAGAAAATTCAGATAAAAAGAAGGAGGAAGACCAGTGAGCGAGACAAAATGGACCCCGGCCCAGCGTGCCGCCATCGACGACCGGGGCGGTGCGCTGCTGGTGAGCGCCGCCGCCGGCAGCGGCAAGACCGCCGTGCTGACGGAGCGGGCCGTCCGGCTCATCACCGACCCGGAACATCCCGTGGACGCCGACCGGCTCCTCATCGTCACCTTCACCAACGCCGCCGCCGCAGAGCTCCGCGCCCGCATCGGGCAGGCGCTGCTCCGCCGCAGTCAGGCAGAGCCGGGCAACACGGCCCTCCGCCGCCAGCGGATGCTGCTGCAGAGAGCCCCCATCTGCACCATCGACGCCTTCTGCCTTGACCTGCTCCACAAGCACTTTCAGGCGCTGGACATCCCGCCGGACTTCACCCCTGCCGACCCCGGCAGCGTGGAGATGCTGCGGAACGCGGCCCTCTCCGAGACGCTGGAAGCGGCCTATCAGGATGCGGACTTCTGCGCCTTCGCCGACCTCTACGGCAAGGGCCGCACCGACAAGGCGGCGGGGGAGGCGGTTTTGCAGGTCTATGACTTCCTCCGCGCCCTGCCGGACTACGATAAAAAGCTGGACGAGATGCTGGCCCCGTGGCAGGATGAGAACGGCTTTGCCCGCACCTGCTGGCATGATATTCTGATGCAGGAGGCCGCCCGCTCTGCCCGGGCTGCGAAGGAGCTGCTCTGCGCCGCGCTGAACGACTGCAGGGAGGACTTCGTGACTGCGCAGGCCGACGCCGAGGCCAGCAAAAAGACCCCTGCCGCCAAGGAAAAGGCCGTGGCGGCAGTGAACGAGAAGTTCGCCGAACCCCTCGAGCGGCTGGAAAACTCCGCCGCTCTGCTGGGCGAGGTGGAGCGTCTGGCCGGGGCGGGGGAATGGACGCCCCTCTACGACAGGCTGACGCCCTATGTCCTCGGCATGGAGCAGGCCCCCGGCCTCAAAAATATGAAAAAGCGGCTCACCGGTGAGCACAAGGACGCCGTCAAGACCCGGGCCGACGAGGCCGCAAAGCTCTTTGAGAAGATCGAAGACCTCATCAGTTGCAGCCTCGACGAAGCCGAGCTTGACCGGAAAGCCGCCGAACCCTGCCTCCGCGCCCTCTTTGCCGCCGTGCGGGACTTTGACGCCCGCTTTGCGGCCCGGAAGCGGGAGAGGAGATTGCTGGAATTCAGCGACTTCGAGCATCTGGCCCTGCGGCTCCTGCGGGACGCCGACGGCCAGCCCACTGAGCTGTGTCAGGGCATCCGGCAGGGCTACGCCGCCGTCATGGTGGACGAGTATCAGGACACGAACGCCCTGCAGGACGCCCTTTACCGCTGTCTGGCCAGCCCGGCAGGGGATGACCTCTTCCTCGTGGGCGACTTAAAGCAGAGCATCTACCGCTTCCGTCAGGCTGACCCCAGCATCTTCCGGGAAAAGCTGGAGAGCTGGCCCCTCCTGCCCGGCGGCGAGGCCCGCCCCCGCCCCGAAGACGGCAGGCCCGGCGAGAACGCCATGCTGGCGCTGGATGCCAACTTCCGCTCTGCCCCGCAGGTGGTGGCGGGCATCAACTTTATCTTCGAACAGCTCATGACGCCCGCTCTGGGCGACACGGCCTACGGCGACGGACAGCGCCTGGTCTGCGGCGCACCCGGCGCGTACGAGGGCAGTGTGGAGGCCCACTTCCTGCCCGACGATGCCGCCGAGACGGACGCACAGTATATCGCTGACCGCATCGAGGCGATGGTGGCTTCCGGTGAGCCGGTGCGGGACGGCGGCACCACCCGCCCGGTGCAGTACGAGGACTGCTGTATCCTGCTGGCGGCGAGAGGCGACTTCCCGGCCTATGCCGAGGCCCTGACGGCCCGGGGCATCCCGGTCTACGCCGACGCCCGGGAGAACCTGCTGGACGCGCCCCACATCCGCCCCCTCATCGCCCTGCTGCGGGTCATCGACAACCCCGCGCAGGACATCTACCTCGCTGCCGCCATGCTGGGGCCGATGTTCGGCTTTACGGACGACGACCTCGTCCGCCTCCGGGCCGGGGCGCAGACACCCGATCAGCACACCCGCATCAGCCTCTACGGCGCAGTTTTACAGGCCGTCCAGAGCGGGGCGGAGGATGATTTCACCCGCCGGGTGCAGGCGTTCTACCGGCGTCTGACGGCCCTGCGCCGGATGGCCCGGAGCGTGCCGGTGGAGGAACTGCTGGAAGAGATTTTTGTTTCCACCGGCTACCTCGCCGCCCTCGGTGCCATGGAGAACGGCCAGCGCCGCCGAGAGGACGCGCGGCGTTTCGCCTCCTTCTGCGCAGGGGCGGGCGCGGGCGGCATCTCGGCCCTCGTCCGTGCCATCGACGCGGCCGCGCTGGCGGGCTCCACCGGGCAGGAGACTGCCCCCGGCGGGGCGCGGCCCGGCTGCGTCACCATCATGACCATCCACCGCTCCAAGGGCTTGCAGTTCCCGGTGGTGTTCGTGGCCGACACGGCCCGGCAGTTCAACGCCGCCGACACCCGCCAGCCTGTCCTGCTCCACCGTGTCTGCGGCGCGGGTCTCCGTCTCCGTCCCGAGGGCGGCGAGGGGGCCTATAAGACGGCGGCCTACACCGCCCTCTCCACGGTCCATGCCGCCGAGATGCGGAGCGAGCAGATGCGGCTTTTGTACGTGGCCCTTACCCGGGCGCAGGATAAGCTGATCCTGACGGTCCCGCTGGGCATTGGCCGGACGTCCAACCCCTTTGCAAAAGCCGCCGCCTTCCTCGCCGCCGGGGCGGGGGAGACCCTGAACGCTCAGGCGGGCAGCTTCGCCGACTGGCTGCGGGCGGCGCTCCTCGTCCACCCCAACGGCGGGCCTCTCCGCCGTCTGGCCGGGAACCTCGAGCTGCCCTTTGCGGACACCGGGAGCACCATCGCCCTCACAGTGCAGGCCGATGTCCTCCCGTCCGGAGAAGCCCCCGCCGAGGCGGAAGAGCCGCTCCGGCCCGAGGCCGACCCGGCCCTTGTGGAGACGCTGCGGCAGGGCTTCGGCTGGCGGTATCCGGCGGAAGCGCTGGCGGACATCCCGGCCAAGGTCAGCGTGACCAGCCTCGTCCACGCTGCTGAGCAGACCACCCTCGAGCGCCCGGGCTTCCTCTCGAAGGACGGCCTCACCGCCGCCGAGATGGGTACGGCTCTCCATGCCTTCCTCGAACACGCAGACTTCGGGGCGCTGGCCGCTGTGCGGGACGCAGAGGACGACGCCGTTCTGGATGCCGTCCGCGCCGAGCGGGAGCGTCAGGCGGCGGCGCAGCTCACGCCCCCCGCCATTGCCGGGAAGCTGGATGTCTATAAGATACTCCGCTTTGTGCGCAGCGAGGCGTTCCGCCGCATCTGCGGGGCAGAGGATGTGCTGCGGGAGCTGGCTTTTATCACGTCGCTGCCTGCCGCCGAGGTCATGGCTGCCCAGGGCCGCGCCCTGCCCGACGGCCCTGCCGCCGACGCCGGGGTGCTGGTGCAGGGCATCGCGGACATCGTCCTCGTCTACCCCGACCACCTCGAGCTTCTGGACTACAAGACGGACCGCCGCAAGACCCCTGCCGACTTCGTCCGCGCCTACCGCGCTCAGCTGGAGCTCTACGCCAGGGCCATCGATAAGCGCTTCGCCCCCCGGCGGGTGACTTATAAAGGGATATATTCGCTGGAGCTGGGGGAGCTGATAGAGGTATAATAAGAAGACAAAACCTTGCGGAATGCCAAGGCCTCCCCTCGATAGGGGAGGTGGCATCGCGTAAGCGATGACGGAGAGGTTGAATCTGGCGGTGGCCTGCGGGCAGGCTGTCCTTCGTCCAACCTCTCAGTCTGCTTCGCAGACAGCTCCCCTAGTAGGGGAGCCTCTGGC
>ENA-UEQJ01000403-UEQJ01000403.1-human-gut-metagenome-genome-assembly--contig:-NODE-403-length-35991-cov-15.388205_pt1 | contig 35991 bp, 30 predicted proteins | sample MGYA00242937_ERZ507938 | MGnify/ENA primary metagenome ERZ507938 (study PRJEB26167, sample SAMN06115437) | human gut metagenome | host: Homo sapiens | place: China:Gansu | collected 2015-07-03...
TCCTGTCTGGTGAGAAGCTCTGCAATATGAGATCTGATAACCTCAGTCAGATGAGTAGCTATAATCGATGGCGGATCTACAACTGTATATCCAAGACTCTCAGCACGCTCTCTTTGGCTTTCCGTAATCCATATGGCCGGAAGATGGAATGAAGGCTCAAATGTAGGAATACCTGTTATCTCCTCCTCCACATAGCCCGGATTCATAGCCATGTAGTGATCAAAAAGTATCTCACCTTCTGTTACCTGTATGCCCTTTATCTTGATGATATACTGATTAGGATTAAGCTGTATATTATCCCTTAATCGTATGATAGGTACGACAGTTCCAAGCTCTAAAGCAATCTGTCGCCTTATCATTACAACTCGGTCAAGCAGATCCCCTCCCTGATTTACATCTGCAAGAGGAATGATACCATAGCCAAACTCAAGCTCAATAGGGTCAACCTGCAGCAGTGAAACGACATTTTCGGGTTTTCGTATTTCCTCGGCATCGCTTTCAGCCTGTGCTGTCTCATCCTCTATACTCTCAATACCGGCTTTTTTATCCAGATTTTTACCTGTTACAAAAAAAGCCACCGCAAGCCCAATAAAGAGCCACCACTCATTGCGAAGAGGTGTGAGTATACCTAAAACCACAAGTACAATTGATACAATATAAAGCACCTTGGCTGTGCCAAAGAGCTGGCCTAAAAGCTCTCCTGAAAAATCATTCTCATTGGAGCCTTTTGTGACAAGAATACCGGTTGAAAGAGATATAAGTAACGACGGTATCTGTGAAACAAGTCCGTCTCCGATTGTGAGCAGGCCAAACTTCTGTATGGCCTCATTTGCATCAAGCCCCTGGAACATAACACCCATTATGGTGCCTCCAACCAGATTGATAAGTGTAATAATAATACCGGCTGCTGCATCTCCCTTTACGTACTTTGTAGCACCATCCATAGCTCCGTAGAAGCTTGACTCCTTCTGGATTTTATCACGGCGAGCCTTGGCTTCCTTGTCAGTGATGGCTCCTGTGTTTAAGTCGGCATCAATAGCCATCTGTTTGCCTGGCATAGCATCGAGCGTGAATCGTGCAGTTACCTCAGCAACACGCTCAGATCCCTTGTTGATAACAACAAACTGAATGATAATGAGCACTATAAAAACGATTGCACCGATGACTAAATTACCTCCACCGACGAATTGACCAAACACATTTACAACCACACCCGGGTTTCCGGTTGATAAAATAAGCCTGGTAGATGAGACATTAAGTGAAATCCTGAATATAGTCGTAAAAAGTAAGAGTGTCGGGAAAAATGACATATCAAGCACTTCTTTTACAAAAAGCACCTTAAAAAGGATGATAAGTGCTATTGAAAGGTTGAATGCAAGCATAACATCTAACAGAAAGGATGGAATAGGTATGATAAAAAACAAAACAGCACATAACAGATATAATCCAACACCTAAATCTGTCTTTTTTAACATATTCTATTCCTCCTTTCCGTTAAATCACGGACTGCATATATAAAGTCCGTATTTATCTTTTTGTTTTATAATAATAAATTAATCTAATTATTTTCCTTGTAAATCATGGCAAGTATTTCCGCAACTGACCGATAAAGCTCAGGCGGTATCTCAGCTCCAAGATCAACATTGTGAAAGAGCATACGTGCAAGAGGTTTATTCTCGACTATACGGATATTATTGTCTCTTGCTATTTCTTTTATTTTCTGCGCCACATAATCCTGACCCTTTGCAACCACTACCGGAGCATCATTTTTTTGAGCATCGTACTTTACTGCAACAGCAAAGTGAGTAGGGTTGGTGATGACAACATCAGCCTTTGGCACATCCTGCATCATCCTTCGCTGTGAAGCCTCCTGCATACGTTTACGCTGCTGACCCTTAATGACCGGATCTCCCTCTGTGTTTTTAAACTCATCCTTGACCTCCTGTTTGGTCATCTTCATATCATTGTTAAACTTGTGTTTATTGTAAGCAAAGTCAGTAATACCGACTATCATATAAACAATACTGATTTTAAGACCGGTATTTATGATGATATCACCAATCAGTACTATTGCCTGTTTGAGCGGAAGCTCATAGAGTATAAATATATCATTCTGATGTGATTTAACAGAGGAATAAGCCACATAGATAATGATTCCAACCTTTAGCACAGACTTAAGAAGCTCAAAGATGGAGTCCTTTGACAGTATCCTCTTAAATCCGTTTATGGGATTAAACTTGCTAAGCTTTGGAGCCATAGGCTTAGTGGATATTTTAAATCCAACCTGGATGATACTCACGAGTATCGTGATTACAACTCCGAAAGCAAAAAACGGCAGCACAGTCAGTAAAAACTGAAGTATTACATTATTTAAATAATGCGTGACCGAAACAGATGAAATCTGCTCCTGTGACTCCTTTAAAAAGTCAGGCATTTTTTTATATACAGTAGAAAACAACCCAATCAGATTGCCCCCTACAAATGATATAAATATCTTTAATACTAAAAACAGCACTATAAGGTCAAAGGCAGCTGTAAGCTCCTTGCTTTTTGCTACCTTGCCCTCTTCCCTGGCATCCTTTAACTTCTTTTCTGTTGCCGGCTCTGTTTTCTCTCCACCCTCGCCATCCTGTGCAAACCATTGCAGATTGTAGCACAACACTGTATGCAATTTGGAAAATTCATCTAACCTGTCAGTACATTCCATCAATTATCGAAACCACCATAGTCTTAATTTCTGTAATAATAAAATTAGCAATGCTCGGAATTAGATATACTATCAAAAATAATACAATAAATCCTGCTATAATTTTTAACTGGATACCTACAGAGAACATATTCATCTGAGGCGCAACCTTTGCCATGATTCCCAGTATACAGTTCATTATCATCATGCACGCAAAGACCGGAAGAAATATCCTGAAGCCTATTACAAACATATCGCCCATATACTTAGTCATGGCGGAGAGCATATTGTCAAATTGAAACTGTGCACCTCCAAGCGGTACAACTGAAAAGGAGTCACAAACTGCCCTTATAAGATATGTGTGCATATCAGATACAAGAAGCAGGACAAGAACTACGTAATAGTAGAAATTACCTGTAACTGTTGTCTCTGAATTCATCGATGGATTGAATTCTGTTGCCATGGACAGACCTATATCCATATCAATCAGATTTCCCGCAAAAATAACAATGGAATTACATATATTGGCCGCAAAACCTATGAGCAGTCCTGTAATTCCTTCTTTTACGACCAGTACAGCAAAACCTACTGCACTGACATAGGAAAGCTGTGGTCTTTCTATGATATTGTACATAAACAAAGCAACAAAGGCTGATAAGCCGGTCTTGACACGTGCCGGAACCGCATTATCTCCAAAAAACGGAGCTATGTACACAAATGATGCAATACGCACCAGAATCAGCAAAAAATATTCAAAATTTGCAATAGAAAAAGAATAATTAATCATATATCATCCTATCCCATGCTTATATAATAACTGAATTTGGACCACAAATCAGTCATAAATCCGGACATAGTGTCGAGCATCCATGAGCCACAGAGCATCATCACAAGAAAAATTGCAATTATTTTTGGCACAAATGTAAGTGTCTGCTCCTGAATTGACGTAACTGTCTGAAATATACTGACTATAAGTCCGACAATCAGCGAGACAAGCAAAAGCGGAGCTGATGTAATGATTGTAGTATAAATTGCCTCTCTGGCAATATCTAAAACAGCTTCCTGGGTAATCATATGTACACCTCCTAGTAAAATGTCTTGACCAGATTACCAATAACCAGATCCCAGCCATCCGCAAGGATAAACAAAAGTACCTTAAACGGCATCGAGATGGTTGTCGGTGGAAGCATCATCATACCCATTGACATTAGCACTGATGAAACAACCATATCTATCACTATAAACGGAATGTATATTAAAAAGCCTAATATAAAGGCTGTTCTAAGCTCACTAAGTATAAAGGCCGGAACAAGCGTTGTAAAAGGTACATCATCATAGTCATCGTACTCATCTCCTGATATATCCACAAACAGCTTTATGTCCTTAGTCTGTGTCTGCCCATACATAAACTCCCTGAATGGTCCCTCAGCCTCCTTTATAGCCTCCTGCTGGGTGATTTTACCCTCATCAAGGGGCTTTATAGCCTTTTCGTTTACCTGTGAAAAAGTCGGCCACATAATAAAAAGTGTCAAAAACAAAGCCAAACCGACAAGAACCTGATTAGGTGGTGCTGTCTGGGTACCGATAGCTGTTCTGACAAAATGCAGTACGATAATAATTCTTGTAAAAGAAGTCAGCATGATGAGAATAGAAGGTGCTAAAGATAATACTGTAAGCACCAAAAACATCCTGACAGGTGTGGACAGAGAGCCTGACTCATTGTTGTAATATATGTTCAGACCGTTTGTGCTGTCAGAGGTGGCATCGGCTAAATCCTTGTCACCACTGTCAAGACTTTTAACGTCATCCAAATCGTTTGTCACATCATTTGTACTGATATCACCGGATGGTGAGGGGCTCTGACTTGCATTTACACTGTCAGGATAAAATATGCATAATGAAATTGTTACCATAAGGACTGCAATTGCAAAAATAAATGATGCATTGCAATATACAGCCTTGAATTTCTTCATGAATCTATTCATGTCTGCTCCTGTTACTGTACTTTTCTTTCAATTTATCCATAATTGCTGAAAAGGATTCCGGATTCTGCGTCATGCTTTGAGGATCCTTAAATGATAAATCCTTTAATTCCTCCTCCTTAAGCTCGGTGAGATAATTCACATCATCCTTTCCGATTGAAACAACGATATATTTTGTGCCTGCCTCAACAATACTGATCATCTTATTATTTCCGACGCTTATTGTTTCAATAATTCTAAGATTCTTATTAAAGCTTCGCCCCTTCTGGATACCCGCCATCCATCTGGTGGTAAAATATGTCAGGATAAGCACAAAAACAAAAATTATTAAAACTGTGATGAGCTGGACAAAGCTGTCCAGTGATGTTGCTGCTAATATCATTTTTATTCCTCTGCATAGTATTGATTAAATGTCAGCTGAAACTATTTTGTCTTTCCGGTGTTTATCTTTGAATTGACTATCTCAGTGATTCGTACACCAAAGCTTTCCTCAATTACAACAACCTCGCCCTTAGCTACATATTTACCATTTACAAGAATATCTATCGGTTCTCCTGCCAGCTTATTAAGCTCTATAATCTTGCCCGGACCGAAATCGAGTATTTCGGAAATGGATTTTTTAGTGCGTCCAAGCTCAACTGTCACTTCAAGAGGAACATCCATGATTAAATCGATGTTTTCAGGCTGGTAGGCCTGATTTGGCATGGCCCCAAAAGGGGTGAATTGAGCGTTCTGTACATTAACCTGATTGCCTATCATATTTTGTGCCCCCATATTCTGGTTCATCATTCCCTGATTCATCATGTTCTGACTATTCATATTCGAATTCATCATATTTTCGTTTATCATGCCCTGACTATTTGCGGAAGCATTATTCATGCTGCCGGCATCCTGTGCCTGTTGTATAGGCGCAGCCTGTGTGGCGGTGTTTGAACTTTGAGGAACATCCTCTGTCACACTTTGTGTATCAAGCTCCATATTCTGAGATACCCCCTTACACATTTCCTTTACAAATGCCGGTGGGTAAAGCTGCATTATCTCGCTGTCTACTAGATCCCCAATCTCCATATGGAAGGAAATCTTTACAAACTCTTCAGACAGGAAGCTGTCAATTTCACCCTCGTTTAAGGTGTTTTTTAAATCAACAACCTCTGCGATAGGAGGGCTGATATCGATAGTACGATTGAGCATAGACGAAAGAGATGTGGCGGAAGAACCCATCATCTGGTTCATTGCCTCACTGATAGCACTAAGGTGCAGCTCTCCAATCTCACCATTTATATTCGTTCCATCTCCACCCATCATAAGGTCGGTTATAATTTTTACATCCTTTTCTTTGAGTACGAGAATATTGCTTCCATTTAACCCCTGTGTGTATCCGATTTTGATAAACACACACGGTTTTTCATACTCGTCAACAATTTTGTCCCAATTTGAAAAAGAAACAACAGGAGTAGAAATCTCTACTCTTCTATTTACAAGTGAAAACAGCGTGGTTGCAGCTGTTCCCATACTGATATTGGCAATCTCTCCAATCGCATCCTTTTCGGATTCTGTCAATATCTCATCGCTCGAATCCGCCGCATCGTTGTTATTTAACAATGCATTTATTTCCTCCTGCGATAAAACTCCATCCATGATTTATTGCTCCTCTCTGACTACTGATGTAATTCTTACCGCATATTTATCACCGGAAGAACCAGGTAGTGCAGTAAACTTTTTGATATTTCCTACATAAATGTCCAACTCATCATCCACATTGGTGTCAAGTCTTATTACATCACCCGGCACAAGCGTAGAAAAATCCTTTACCGATATAAGACTCTTGCCAAGTACCGCTTTGACCGGTATTTGTGATTTTTGAATAAGGCTTTCTATGGCATTTCTATAGTTGGTTTCATCATGATTTTGTATGTTAGAATACCAGTATCTGGTATTCAGCTTATCTATAACAGATTCAAGTGTGATATAAGGCAGACATATATTCATCAATCCCTCAACATCACCAATCTTTATATTCATAGTGATAATAGCTATCACCTCGCTGGGAGATATAATCTGAGCATACTGGGAATTGGTCTCAATTCGCTCTAAATGAGGGCTTATATCAAGTACATTCTGCCACGGCTCATGGAGCAGATTAATGCATATAACTAAAATACGCTCAATAATCAAAAGCTCAATCTCTGAAAATTCTCTCGTCTTATCGAGAGAATCTCCCCTTCCGCCAAGCATACGGTCTACAATAGCATATCCAAGACCTGAAGCCATTTCAACTATTATATTCCCATGCAACGGTGCAAAGTTGACAATGCCAAGCAGCACCGGATTTGAAAGCGCGTTTGTGAATTCAGAGTATGTAACCGCCTCCGAATTCATCACCTCTACCTGCACAGACTTTCGCAGATAAACGGGAAGGTTTGTTGTAAGAAGCCTTCCATAATGCTCAAATATTATTTCAAGGGTCCTTAGATGCTCCTTTGAAAACTTAGATGGGCGGGCGAAATCATAGTCTTTCACCGTTTGTTCACTATTTTCTTTTATTTCATCTACATCAAGCTCGCCGCTACTTAGGGCATTGAGCAGATTGTCTATCTCACTCTGAGATAAAACATCACCCATCTGTTAATCACCACCTGTATCCAAATTATTAAATATCTGCCTGTTTTAATACCGGCATAAGTATTTGTAAAGAAATCATCACTGGGTAAGTGAAGATACAATATTTACATCTACTATATAGTCTGCTCCGAATTTTTTCTGGAGAGTTTTGAGAATCTTATCATGAACAGCATTCTTATCGGTGTTGTACTGTTCCATTGTGTAATCGCCTATTATGTCTGTAATGTCTGCTAAGATAACATTTTTCTTGGCGGACAAATCCTCACCGTAGGTCTTATATCCGTCACTCTTTTTGTTGAGTGAAAGTGATATGCCACAAACAAGATAATGTGTATTGCCATCCTCAGAAGGGGCAAAATTGAAGGTAAGTGTATCGCCATCGGCTGTAAGTGCATAATCAACAATCTGATCCTGCGGCAGCTGTGAACCACTTGTTGCAGTGTCACTGTTTAAGTCTAGTGATATAGCCTCACACACCTGGTCTATCAGGTTGTTTGCCTTTTTTGTCTCAGGTATAATTGTAAATATAAGTAGTGCTGTAAGCACAAGGTTTGCAAAGCAAAGTGCTAAAATCAGTACTGAAATTAAATTCTTTTTCATATGCATTCCTTTCCGGATTAATTGGTATTAAACTCTGAATTGTAAGAATTATACACCTTAATCTCTACACGTCTGTTCCTGGCCCTTCCATCTGGAGTAGAGTTGTCCGCAACCGGATCATAGTCTCCTCTTCCGGATGACTTTATATGGGCAGGGTTTAAGCTTGTATTGTCCCTGATATAATTTGCAACGCTCAGTGCTCTGTACATAGAAAGCACATCATTACTCTCATACTTGGAACGTGATGAAACCGGAACATTGTCAGTATGTCCTTCAATCTCTATCAGATTATCCTGATATGTAGCTAAAATAGATGAAATCTTGTTCACTACCGGATATGCCTCTTCCATTACATCAGACTTACCCGATTCAAACAACAGGGCTCCATTCAAACTCAATTGCACGTACTGTGCATTGAAATCCACTTCTACAGCATCCTGTAAGCTAGTGTTTTCGAGCTGTTTTTCTATCTGCTCTGACATTTTCTCAGATTCAGAAAGCTCCATCTGCTCATACTGTTCTTCGGCATTCTTGTCATCACCCTCTGTGGTGCTTTCAGTTGTCGACTTGGAATTGGCCAAATCATTGTAATATTTATCCAAAAACTCAAGCTGGCTGACTCCTGCTCCCACAAGCCTGCCATCACCTATAGATGTGCTGCCTCCCGGCAGAACGCTCACACTGCTTGTCAGTGAAGCGATGACTAACTGGAACTTCTCAGCGTCAACAGTTGACATAGAGAATAAGAGCACGAAAAAGCATAAAAGCAGGTTCATAAGATCCGAAAAGGTTGACTGCCACGCCGGTGCTCCCTTTGGCGGATCCTCAGGTCTCCTTTTCGCCACTATTCCTCACCTCCGCCTTCTGGTGAGAGAGCCTCTCTCTTGTCAGGTGCAAGGAAGGACTTGAGCTTTTCCTCAATAACACGTGGGTTTTCACCCGCCTGAATGGAAAGCAGACCTTCTATGATAAGAGTCTTGAGAGTGAGTTCAAGCTCGTTGTTAGCCTTAAGCTTGTTAGCAAATGGGGCGCAAAGCCAGTTGGCAATAAGCGAACCGTAGAATGTAGTAACAAGGGCAACCGCCATATTCGGACCTATTGTTGAAGAATCCTCAAGGTTCTTAAGCATATTGATAAGACCGATAAGTGTACCGATCATACCCCAGGCAGGACCCTGCTCTCCCCAGAATTCCCAGAAAGAAATTGTTTTCTTATGACGTTCCTCCATGCTTAGCATATCAGTTTCAAGAATGCCTCTCACAAGCTCTGCATCCGTACCGTCTACTACAAGCATAATACCCTTCTTCAATAATATCATCTACTGCCGAGAAGCTTTGATATACAAAAGGTACGACACCAAAACTCATACATTCAGCAAGCACCAAAGGAAAACCTTCAAACTCAGAAGTAAGCATCAGAAGAGAAGCTCGTTTATAATAAGGTACTGGTTTTTGGAAACCTTCGAAATTAACACGTTTCAACCCTAAAGCTTTCGCGTGATTCTCCAAATTATCTCTATCCTCACCGTCACCAACTATAGTCAAAGACCAATCGGGGAAACAATCTTCCAGATAATTCCAAGCATCAATTACTCTATATGCCCGTTTAACAACTGACTCTAATCTACCCACATAAATAATTTCTTTCTTTTTATCTGCCAGAGAAAAAGGTTCATTATCCACAGTTACAGGATTTGTTTGCACCACGAGTTTTGAGGGATTCTTGATACCTGTAAATTCCTTAAACAAATCAACAAAACTAGGAGAAAGGACCTCATAAGCATCGCTATGATTATATACATATCGCATGCTTGTGCTTGTAATGAACCTAAAGCATTTCAACTTAAATTTCAACAAGGACTTGCGAAATGCAGACTGAGTTCTTTGAATATCCAAATTGACAGAAGCGATGCGACCATTTGTGTTTACTTGTGAATGATAAACAGATATAACTTTTACATCCATCCCCTTACGTGCCTTATTGACTACACGGATAGGTAGAAAAGGTAGTCCCCACTGATTAACTACAATTTGAATATTCTGTTCAATCAAAATCTTACGAATAAGTTCAACATTATCCTTGGAATTTTTATAGCCATGTCCAATATATAATTTGATGTCTTTCGGAAGTCTTTCCTTCAAAACTTGATCTTTTTCAAAGAAAGCAAAAATCGAAACCTGATGACCTCTAGCTATTAGAGCTTTTGCTAAAGCCATAGTTACAACTTCAACTCCACCTACACCAAATGATTTTGTATAAAAAAGAATATTCATAAATTATAAAGCGAACCAATATCTATAAATTTGTTTATAATCTACGTCATGACCTCTATCTCGAATTTTTCTGACAGGATTTCCCCCAACAATAGTCCAAGGCTCCACATCTTTAGTTACAACACTACCAGCTAACACAATAGCGCCTTCACCAATAGTTATGCCTGGCATAATTAATGCATTAGAAAATATAAAAACATTATCTTCTATTGAAACAGGAGCACCCTTTGTCTTAAATTGAGAATCATTCAAATCATGACCTAACGTATAAATCTTAGTATTATGGGCAATACCGACATTGTTTCCGATATAGATACCCCGGCGATTATCAAGGTAACAACCAAAATTAATAACAGTATTCTGTCCCACACTCATCTTACCTACATGGAAGAATTTACATCCTCTATGTATACAGGATGTCCCCCTCCATATTCGTATTCCGTACATTCTTAAATAGAAGTTTCGAAGCGGATTAGGAATTAGAGGGTACGTAACATTAAGAAATTCTACCAAAAAGAATTTACATTGTAAAAGAATAGTTTTAATCATTTTCTTTGAATTTTATTATTTTAGTAGGAACTCCTGCTACAACAACATTATTTGGAACATCTTTTGTCACTACTGCACCTGCTGCTAATGTAACATCATTACCTATTTTAATTGGACCCAGAATTGTTGCACCAGTTCCTACGTAACAATTGTCTCCTACGAAGATTTCCGTTCCATCAATTGGATGAGCACGGCCAAAAAGAACCATTGGAAGAACTGTACAATTCTCTCCTATATGTAACCCATGAATCTATCCTAATAAAGCCTGGATGCACTATGAAGAAGCCTTTACCAACAGCATTTAGTCCAATATACATTCCATATCTCAGGCACATTCTACGATGCTTAAAAAAATAATAAGCAAACATCAACTTGCCCTCCATTTCTCCGAATGAGCCTTCCAATATTCTGCTTTTCTTAAGTTTGTCATATACTTCCTAATCATTGCATTTTCACCAAATGTGAATTTGGCAAGAAGAGGATGCTGCATACCTTGTGCCATACGGTCAGCATATATATACTCCCAGAGTTGCTGTTTAGTTGTAATCATATCTATTTTAATTTAGCTAATATTATCATCAATGTTGGGGATTTAAGCTTTGCTAATGTATAATATACTCGCTGCTTAAGTGGTAATCTCTTAAAAGGATATAATGAAAATAGCCTCTTCCAAAAATTATCATTTAGGACATAACGAACATCATCCTTAACATTACCATTATTATGCACAAATCCTGAAATAGAATTTCTGAAATAAAGCATTTGAGATCTAAGAAGATGTAATTCATACTTCTCCTTAGCCAAAATACCAGCCAATTTCTCCTCAAGAATCTCGAAAAAATTATAGTTTCTTTGATATTTTTCTCGAGAATATTGATGCGTCAAAGAAGCAGGATTCATGCGATATGCATAATGACATTCAGGAACATAAACCACACAATTCATCTTAGAAAATAAATCTATATCCCATATTAAATCCTCTGATAAGCATTCCCTCTCAGATAAAAATCGGATGTGGTTATCCTCAATTACCTTTCTAGAATGAATGCAACAGCAAGAAGACATCATATACTTAACGTCTCGCTTACACTCAGGAAGTGGACCAACGACATCAAGCATAAAATCTAAAACTTGCTCTTTTCCTCTGAAAACCGTAAGATTATCAACATCATGCCGCTCAGTAAACTTACCATCAACATAAAACTTGATGCCACATCTCACTTCATCAGCATTGTACTCAGTAGCTACATTGTAGAGATGTTCCATCATATTTAAATCGATAAAATCATCAGAATCAATGAATGCTACATACTCACCAGTAGCAACCTCCAGTCCTGAATTACGAGCAAATCCGAGTCCACCATTTTTCTTATGAACAACCTTCACTCGCTGATCTTTATTAGCATATTCATCACACATTTTAGGACAATTATCGGGAGATTCATCATCTACCAGAATTATTTCAATGTCCTTAAGAGTTTGGTTTAATAAAGAAACCATACACTCATCTAGATATTTCTCTACATTATAAATCGGCACTATTACCGAAACTTTTGGATGTGTCATATTACTATTATTTATTCTATTGATTTTAAAAACTCCTCCAAAGATTTATAAGGAGCTTTATGTTTTTCTATCCATTCAGAATACCCTTTCCCCAATTGAAACTTAATGGGTATTTCCGGATAATCCAAAATATTATTTTTATCTACAAAATAGATAAACTCTTCGTGTAATTCGGATGCAATTGGATCCCTATGAAATCTGGTTCGAAAGCTCTTTACATATTCTATCGCTTCATCCAATCCTTTTTCTTTGCGTTTTTTGAAATAATCATCCAAACTACATATAACTCTACAAGGGACACCTGCAGCAACTGAATTTGCAGGAATATCATGTGTCACTAAGGAATCAGCTCCTATTATACAATTATCACCAATTGTTACTCCTTTTAAAATGGTAACATTGGTTCCAAAGTAGATATTATTTCCTATAGTAACCTTCCCCGAGGAGTTCACGAAATCGTGATATTTATTACGGAAGACAGAACTAGACCAATCATGCGTAAGTATCTGAAAATGCCTATTCATATCCACATTGTTACCTATCGTAATTAAACATGGTCTAGTCATATCTATCAATGCAGTCTTAGGACTACGAATTATACAATTATCACCTATCTTCGCCCCCCTATTTCTGAGATATTTGATAAAACGAGAAGAGTTACTTGAGTAATAAAACTGCTTAATAAAATCTAATTTACTCATTTCCTATTACGTTTTTACAAATCCATTTTAATGATTCCATTCTTTTCTTATCCAATAAATTCTGTTCAACTTTAACATCATAATACGGATTAATTTCATTTAAGGGTTTTCCTACTGGTACGATGCAACTAAGAAGATCCAAGTCTCTTAACAATGTTGTTTGACGATCATCCCCATTAGACGGGACTATAGAGACGAGCGGTCTACCGAAGTTAACAGCAAAAGCAGTACCATGAAAAGAAGAAGTTATAACCAAAGAGGCATTTGCAAAATACTCTAAATATTCATAAATAGAAGAATCACTAGCATCTTTCATTTGTACTCCTAATGCCCTAGAAGCTCTTTTATATCCTACTAAAGCTATAACTTTACACCCCATTTTTTTTTGAAAGTATTTACTTACTTCATATATGTAAGGTTTAGGGTCAAATGCATAATCCAACATATAATAAAGTATATATTTTTCTGAGCTAGCAGATTTGTTAAGTTGAAGAGATTCAAACCATTGGTCTTTAGTAAGCAACAATGTAGGGTCCAATAGTACTGGTACCTCTGATAATATGGACAATTGATCATGTATAATATGCACACCGTTCTTTTCTCTCACAGAAATTGCACTATACCTTGACAAGTACTTTTTATATTTTTCAAGATATTGATAAGGTATGGCTTTTAAGGCAAAACTTGAAGAAATAGCTATCTTCTTAACCATTTCAGGAGCGAAAGAGAGCATATAAACACTATCCCCATACAGATATTTTGCATTCCATACTTGATCACTTCCTGTTATCATTAAATCAAAGTCACTCCAATCTTCGTTTTCTAAATCAGACAAAGAATCATATTTTTTTGATAAGGACAAAAACTTTTGCCTAAAAGAATCTTGCTTTCTTATCATTCGACCATATGATGTCAAGCCAAATTTATGAATAAGAGCCTTGACTGATAAATTAGACTTTATATGATACCTTTTCTTTACCCAATCATTATTTCTTGTATATTGAATGGTAGTGACCTCTGCTCCCAGTCGTTCCAATATTTTTTTAGTAGCATAAGCTTGTAATATTGTACCATAATTAGGAACATCGTATATTGTAACTAGACCTATTTTCATATTTTTTCTTGTCTATTATAAATATTTTGGTTTTATACATTAGTATTGAAACTATCAACAAATAGCTTAATTCTATTCCAATAACAATAGAAAGTGTCTTTCCTACTAGAAAAGCTAACGGAAAAAATGATAATATTTTTGATTTCTTAGATAGCCATATTGAACAAGATAGGCAAATTATAAAATAAGTTATTACCCCCATCAAACCATAGTCTACCATCAACTGAAACCACACACTTTCAGCACCAAGAAGACCATAATTTTGAGCCTTAACATAATCCCAAATATAGTTTTTACCAAAACCCCATATAGGATTATACACAAAATATGAATAACATATATTAAATTGATTTTGCCTCATATCAGACGAAGAGCCCATATTAGCTTTATCTGAATGAATAATAGAATCAACTATTGTAAATATGTATTCATATCCTATTAATATCGCCAAAAAAGCAAATATAAAAATCGTTTTTGATATTTTGGATTTCAAAAATTTGCCATAAAAAAGAAAAGGAAACATACACACAGATGTAAATACAATTTGACTTCTCGTTCCTGATAATAATACACAAAAAGGCATAATCAATAGAAGGAACAACTCTTTTCTTCTTGCTAATATAGTTATTTTATTGACTTTTAAATACAACATCAACATGAATATTGTTCCCGAAGTCATACCTAATGCCGAACTATAGGGTAACAATGAATTGCATCTTAGCAATCCAAATCTTTCACTAGATTCCTCTCCTCCTAAAAGACCTGCAGCTAAACCATATTTATTAATTAATACTGAATATATATTAACCCCTATTATGAGCTCAACTAAAGCATATGCACCCACTATTACGAAAAATATTAGAAGAGATTTTAATGCTAACAAAACATCTTCCTTTGTTCTTAAAAGCTTCCAGACTATATAAGGGTAATAAAAATAGCATAGTCCGTTAACAATAACAGTTGAAATATAACTACGCATTACTCCTTGCCAAGTTGAATACAGATAACAGAAAATTGTAAAAACACTAATTGCAATTAGCCATTTCGGATAAAGATTACCCTTTTTTTTCCAATACCCTTTTATGTAATACATCAATATCTGAAAGAGACAAACCATATATAATAGTTTCACATTACCTATACCTGCTGAGAAATGAGGTAAAAACAATAATGATGTACTGCAAATCAAAGTCGTTTGCTTATACTTTGTTAATGTATAATAACAAATAAGTAACAAGACTATTATCATTATAAAATATTTTAAAAATACAATTTAAAACGATTAACCGCTCTACTAGCAAGAGCCAAAATATTAATCAAAATCCATTTTCGCTTTGCTCCTAAGATTAATAACTTTCTTATATAACGAGGGAAAACTAAACTCTTTTTTAATTGCCCTGCAGCAACAATCTCAAATGAATAAGGAATGATTTCACAATTTAGATTAGTTAATACCGTCTTTCCTAAATTAGTAAAAGCAATAGCACAACTAACCCCATCTTCATTGTCTTTATAAGTATCTCCCCACATATCACCAATTCTTATATCAGCAGAAGATTTGTCATACTTATATTTACAATGTGTATAACATTGTTTACCTAAGCATAAATTGCCGAGGAACAATGCATAGAACATATCACCTTGCGACATTCGGCTCTCTATGCAACTTTTTCTTTCGCTTATTAACATATCGTAAGAATCATGCCAATTGATTTTCTCGCCATGCCTCTCACCATCTATTCCCATTACCCAGGAATCGTGCCAACCAGTCCATTTATTGCGCCAAGAAGCGTATGTTATCTTGCCTACTCGCTTCTCAGCCCATTCTGTATATTTTTTCCATATCGACATAGATGGAACTCCATGGCAAAAGAAATCAAGCAACACGAAATTATCCTCACAACGGAATTTCTGAATATAACGGCGAAAAGAATCTATTTGGCAAGGAGTGCCAGTAACCAAATATTTCGCCCTTCGGTTGATTGCCTTGAAACCATCCACAGTATAACTCTGAATATATTTGCTTCCTGCACTTGGTATCAATTCCTCTACCGATGTCGCTATATAATGCTCGGCCCGATTCTTCTCTGCATCATAACGTACACCACATACTTTATAGCCTTGTCCCAACAAATACTTTCCTATTTCAAAACCTACACCACCTGAGGAACATTTTCTTCTCACTAAATGGTCTTTGCTCCATGCTGCATAAGGATGAATTTCAGGATTCTGTAATGACAAGTTATCATGGAGATAGGCGCATACTTCTGTACAAATACCACAATTTGTGCACTTGCTTACATCTGAAATGTGTGGTACATAAAAGCCATCACTATCAAGTATAAGATTTATAATGTTTCGTGAGCATGCCGTGGCACAAACACCACACCCATAGCAATCATGGACTTTACTAATATTGTTCTTCATCATTATATTTCTCGAAAGATAGAAGGTAAGCGTTTATGGACTATGCGCCAATAGAAAACATAAGGAATAGGACATTTTTTAGAGACTAAAGCATATTGCAGTTTTTTGTAAATCTCCAAACTATTTTGCTTCACGAATTTCTCCAATTTATCCAAAAGTATTAAATCTGTTTTCGAATCAGATTTGAGCAAGCAAAAACGATATAAATAAAGTAAACGACCTTCTATTTTTCCTGCTAGATATTTGCATCTTGCAGCACTCAAATCATTCTTATTATAAAGTACATAATAACTTAACATTGCCTTTGTTCCTTGCAACGTATGAGGTATGCTCTTTTTCAAGACTTTCGGATCCATAGTCTGTCCATCACGTCCTACCATATAATGGTAAACAACGTAATCAAAATAAACAATCGTTTGTGCCTTATACAATGGATAATATATCCATTCTTGGTCAGTATATGAAATGCCTTCCGTTTGCTTGTAATTCATCTTACGTAATAAATCCACACTATAAACAGCAGAATGCATTTGGAAACCTGATATAACAGAAAGAACATCTGACTTATCTACATCATACACTTTGTACTTGTTTAGCTTCGGAAAAGATATTCGCTGGTTTTCACAATTTCCTGCCATATCTATTACATCATAATCAGTCAATATTAAATCAACATCAATAGTATCCAAATCCTTTATCAACAAATCGAAACCTATACACACGCCTCCCGAAGATCCCGTTGAAGTCATGGGCATTCGCTTCCCGAACACCATCGGTCTGGCGGCTGGCATGGACAAGGATGGCGAACGCGTGAGCGCTTTCGGTGCGCTTGGCTTCGGTCACGTCGAAATCGGCACTATTACGCCCGTGGCTCAGCCCGGCAATCCCAAGCCCCGCTGCTTCCGAGTCATTCCTGCCGAAGGCATCGTCAACCGCATGGGCTTTAACAACGTAGGCTGTGAACAGGTTCTGCGCAACCTCAAGAGCGCCGACGCCTTCCACCTGCGCGGCGGTGTGTTGGGCATCAACATCGGCAAGAACGCCGTGACCCCCATTGAAAACGCAATCAGCGACTTCCGCATTTGTCTGGCAAAGTCCTACGACCGTGCCGACTACATTGCGGTCAACATTTCGAGCCCGAACACCAAGAATCTGCGCTCGCTGCAAGCCGAAGCCCCGCTGCGCGAACTGCTCGGCGCTCTGCGCGACGAACGCAACCGTATCATCGAAACGGAAGGAGCTCCCTACAAGCCCATCGCCGTGAAGCTTGCTCCCGACCTTGAAAACGACGCCATCCTGCGCGCCGTTGACATCATCGTCGAACACGAGATGGACGCCGTCATCGCCACCAACACCACAATCGATCACTCCTCCGTTCAGGGACTTCCCAACTGGAACGAAACGGGCGGTCTTTCTGGTCGTCCGCTGATGGCCCGCTCCACCGAGTGCCTCGCCATGATTACCGATCACCTCAAGGGCAAGCTCCCCGTGATCGCCTCGGGCGGTGTCATGTCGGGTGACGACGCCGTCGTGAAGATGCAGGCCGGTGCAAGTCTCGTTCAGCTCTATTCCGGCTTTGTCTACCGCGGTCCGGAACTCGTGACCGAATGCGTGGAAGCCATCGCACGCTGGCGCAAGCAACAGAACGCCTGATCAACTCGATTTTTCGTTCACAAAGCCGCTCTCTCGCAAGGGCGGCTTTTTCCATTCATTTTTCACGCTGTGGAAATTGTTCAAAAATCGAGTTTGCCTTAACCGAGATCAAAAAAGTCGTTTCCGGCCTCTGCAACTCATATTCTTGGCCGAAGACACGGGCTCTTTTTGCGCTATCGTAGCGACCTTCGATTAAATCGCATCTCGCGCCTGATGAAAATTTTTAAAGCGACATGCGAATATAGCTAGCCATATAACAACAACTTTCAAACGTCATGCAAGACCTTACACCGCTGCGTCCCGCCTTCTGGAACGTTCCCCTGTGGGCGGAAATCGGCGTATACGTCATCGGCATTGCCGCCGTCGTGCTCTGCATCGCCGGCATCGTGCGCGCCGTCAAGCAACGTCAAGCCACAACTCAACCCGAACCCCTTGCCGATCGCAACGCCCGGCTTGGCCGCACTCTTCTTGAAGTGTTCTGGCAAAAACGCATTCGCGACACCGCCGCCGGTAAAAATCACTTCGTGCTGTTCTGGGGATTCATCTTTCTTTTCTTCGGCACCGCCATTGCTACCATCGATTGGGACATTGCCTGGCTTGTCTTCGGCAAACGCATCCTGTCGGGCAATATCTACCTTGCCTACAAATTCGTTCTTGATCTCGCAGGACTCCTTGCCCTCATTGCTCTTGGTTTTAGCTTTTGGCGCCGCTTTATTTCACACGACCCCAAAGTCGAAGCCAACTGGCGTTTCGCCCTGGTGCTTGGCAGCCTCGCCTTCATCATTCTCACGGGTTTTTTACTCGAAGCGCTGCGTCTTGCCGTTCAGCAGCCGCAGTGGGCCGGCGTGAGCTTCGTGGGCAACGCCCTCGCACAGATTTTCATCGGCACTGACCCCGAAACGCTCAAGGTCTACCACACCTTCATCTGGGTTATTCACGGTCTGGCCTCCCTGGGATTTATCGCCTCCATTCCGCTGACCTATTACGCACACCTCTTCAAGACCCCGACTTCGATCTACGTCAAGAAACCCGAACCGCGCGGTGCGCTTGCCAAAATCGAAGACATTGAAGAACAGGAACGTTTCGGCATTTCCGAATTCAGCCAGTTCGGTCGCATTGATCGCATCCGCTTCGACGGCTGCACCGAATGCGGACGCTGCACCTCCGTGTGTCCGGCTGCCGCCTCGGGTGCACCTCTGGATCCCAAGGCTCTCATCTTATCGCTCAAGGCCCGCATGAACGGCATTGATGCCGACAAGCCTCTGATCGACGGCATTGTTTCCAAGGACGCCCTTTGGAGCTGCACCACTTGCGGCGCCTGCACCAAGGTCTGTCCGGCTCAGATTCCGACTCCCGACATCATCGTTCAGATGCGCCGTCATCTGGCGCTTGAAGAAGGCGACTTCCCCGAAGGTCTGGCTCAGGCTCTGGAAAACACTTCGAGCGTCGGCAATCCCTGGGGTATGGATCCCGGAAGCCGCCTGAAGTGGGCCAAGGGACTTGACGTTGAAATCGCCAAGCCCGGCGTCGAGTACGACGTGCTCTATTGGGTCGGCTGTTCGGCTAGTTACGATCGCCGTGCTCAGAAGATTGCGCGCGCTATGGTGGAAATTTTCCACGCCGCAGGCGTCAAGTTCGCCGTCATGAGTGAAGAGCGCTGCCACGGCGAATTCGCCCGACGAGCCGGCGAAGAATACTTGTTCCAAACGGCAGCGGCCGAAAACATCGAGTCGCTTTCCAAGTACAACTTCAAGCAGATTGTGGCCGCCTGTCCGCACTGCTTCAACACGCTCAAAAACGAGTATCCGCAGTTTGAAGGCGGCTCCTTCCCGGTCACGAGCCATGTGCAATTCATCGCCAAACTGCTCGAAGAAAAGCGCATTTCGCCCAAACTGGCGCAAGCCGGCAGCGTCACCTTCCACGACGCCTGTTATCTGGCGCGCCACAACGGAATCGGACGCGATCCTCGCACGATTCTCGAGACGATCGGCGTCAAGCTCAAGGACCCCGAAAAACGTGGCTGCAACGCTATGTGCTGCGGCGCAGGCGGAGCACAAATCTTCATGGACAAGCCTTCGCGCATCAACATCCTTCGTCTTGAGCAACTCAACAAAACCGGAACTGACGAAATTGCCGTTTCCTGCCCGCACTGCCTCACCATGCTCACGAGTGCACAGGCTCAAACCTGCGGACGGGACGAAACGCCCAAACCTGTACGTGACATCGCTGAAATCGTTGCGCAAGCTCTTACGCAATCGACCGTCAATCCCGAAAAGGAGTGCTAAGCCATGCCTTCCAAATCAGACAACGCTGAAGTTTCGAAAGCCTCCCCCAAGGACAAAATTAAGCAAGTGCAGGTGCTCGAGCGAGCACGCCGCATCCTGCGCACACTTGCCGATTGCCCGGCGCCGGTCAGTTTGCATGAAATTTCCGAGATGACCGAAATTCACATGTCGACCGTGCACCGTCTTCTGTGGAATCTCTGCCAGGACGGCCTCGTCGATCGCATGAACAACGGCCGTTGGCGCCTGGGGCTGACTTTCCTTGAATACGGCAGCCTCGTGCGCGATCGACTTGATATTCGCGAGAAAGCGATCGGCGTGATGCAGCTTTTGTTCGAGCGCACCGGTCAAACGATCAACCTCGCGATCCGCCGCAACGACTCGATCATGTACATTGAGCACGTTTATGCTCCCGGCACGGGCGTTCGTCTGGCGCGCCGCATCGGCGCCATGGCTCCCTTGCACTGCACAAGCGGCGGCAAGCTCTTTTTGAGCGATATGCCCCCCGAAGAAGTGAGCGCCTACATCAGCCGCACGGGACTGGCGCCGCGCACGCAGCACTCGATCTGCACACCCGAAAAGCTCATCATGGAAATCAACCGCGTCAAAGAGCTCGGCTGGGCCGACGACAAGGAAGAACTGGAAACAGGCATTCGCTGCATCGGCGCTCCGATTCGCGACAAGACCGGCCGCATTGTGGCCACCGTCACCGTCGCTTCGAGCATCGAAATGCGCCACAAGCCCGACTGGGTACGGCATCTTCTGAGCGCCGTCAACGCCGTTTCGGCTTCTCTGGGATGGCTTGCTCCGGACAACCGCATCTGACGTTCACAAAGACAAAACGGACGCCAGCTTTTCCGCTGCGTCCGTTTCACGATTTCAAACGGGAGTTTCTATGGCTCCCGTTTTCGTTTGAGCGTTCAGAGCACGCCGCGTTCGGCGGCTGCTTCCTGCGCCACCTTCACCACGCGGCGGGCCAGAGCCGATGTCGGATCAATGATGAAGACTTCCTTGCCGGCAATCGTCATGAAACCCTCATCAAGGATAAGCGGCAGTTCGGTGCACCCCAGAATCAGCACATTGCAGCCGTGCGTCTTGACGAGATACTCGGCCGCACTGCAGAGATCCTCGCGGCACACGCCGTCGGTAAAGCCCGCCTTGGCGCCCTGAGGTCCGTAAATGGCGGCCATCACGCGCGCCTGATGTTCGTCATCGGGCACGTACATGGGCATTCCCATGGCTTCGGCCTTCTGACCGTAGAGCCCGGAGCGCACCGTACCGGTCGTCGCCATCAAGCCGATCACTGCCTTGTCGCCGAACTTCTCCTGAATCTCCTGCATCGTCACCTGCTGCATATTGATGAAGGGAATGCCGACGAAGGGTTCGATCAAAGCCACAAAAGCGTGCGCAGTGTTGCACGGCACAATGATGCAGTCACAATCGTCTTCTTCAAGGCGCTTGGCACAGTTGTACATGGAAAGCGTTGGGTTGTCACCGCCTTCGAGCAAGCACTTCGTGCGATCCGGAATCTGAGGATTCTGTTCGACCACGAGCTTGAAGTGTTCCTGATCAGTCTTGGCGGGCGTCGCCTTGACAATCTTGTCGTACAGATCAACCGTCGCGGCAGGTCCCAGACCACCGATCATGCCCACTTTAAAGGGCTTGGGCAGCGGTGTGACGTCGGCGGTCAAAAGAGCCTGAGCGTACTCTGCGGCCGACAAGCGGCCCGAATCGCAGGCAGGGTCGATCAGACGCACAGTAAATTCCGTCTGCAGCTCCGCAAAGAAGCGATGAGGGCATCCGCAGGCAAAGCCGATCACGTCGGCGCCGGCTTTCTGCAGTCGCTTTACCGCATTGAAGTTGTTGATCTTGCGTGCCGCTTCCTTGAGCGCATCCGTCGCATCGGCGGGCGCTTCCACGAAGTCGCCTTCGTCGAGCAATACCGTTACGGATGCATCCTTGGCAAGAATCGCCGCCTTGATCTCAAGAGCCGTGTCGCAATGGTGTCCGACCACAAGACCGATGGTTTTCACTTTTTCTCTCCTCCAACTCTAAGAGCGCACAAACTCCGCCCGCACCCTCGTCGTCGGGCTTCGTCTGTATCCTACTGAAAGGATAACCGCTTCGCGCCGAACTGTCTTCAACGAGCTCTTCAAACTTAGAGCCTTCTTAGGGCTTCCCACTGTTTGGCGAGTCGCTTGACACTCACTGGCATCGGTGTGCGCAATTCTTGTGCAAACAACGACACGCGAAGTTCTTCAATCATCCAACGGAAATTTTCCAACCGCTCGTCGACGGAACCCTTACGGGCCGCCATCTCGCGAGCAAGGGGCACGGCAAGCTTTTGGATTTCGGCAGTGTGCCCCGCGTCACGCGCCGGATCATTGCGCAGACGCTCCAGACGCACATTGATCGCCTTGACGTAACGCGGATAGTGCTTGAGGCGTTCAAAGGGCATGTTCAGCAGGAAATGCGGCACAAAGAGTCCCTGCAACTGACTTTCGATGTCCTTGACCGCCTCCGGAAAGGCGCGCGCGGCCTGCAGTCTCTTGTTGAGTCCCGTGAGTTCGGCCGCCACGGTTTCCATCAGACGCAGGTACTCACCGCCGATGAGCGTCAGACGCGAGCGTGCCTCGTCTTTTTTCTGTTGAAACTGCAGCTCATTGACCGGCCAGTCGCCTTGCATCGCAGCGGTCTCGACGGCTGCGGCCGTCAAGTCCGAACGCAATTCTTCAAAGCTCTCAAAACGCTTGGCGATCGGCGCAATGACGGCACACTGCATCTGCACGCGCTGCAATCCGTTCAGATTGCGCTCCAAATAACGCACTTGTTCACGAAGTTGCAACTGAAAAAGCCGCCGCAAACCGGCGCGATGCGCCTTTCGAGCATCCTGCAAATCGTCAAACACGTCCAGAGCACACGAATCTCCCTTGTCCACCAAAGCCGGATGTCCTATCAGCGTGAGCCCCCGGCGGCGAATTTCCATGAGTTCCGGCAATTCCCCAAACGTCCAATTGGTAATGTTGTCTGTCAGGTCCGCCGAAACGGAAGCGTCGGCCTGAGCCACATTGCGGAAAGTCTCCTGCGCCTGAGTACCGAACTCGGCACGAAGCTCGGCCAAATTTCGGCCCATTCCGATCTGCCGCCCGTGTTCGTCAAGCACCTTGAAGTTCATAAACAGGTGCGGCTGCAACATTTCAAGCTTAAAGTCGGTGCGCTCGCAAGTCGTCCCGGTCTGTTCTCGAATATCGGCAATCAACGCGTCCACTAGCGTTTTGGACTGTACCTGTACACCGCCCGTTCTCTCGAAAAATCCGTCGGCGTACTTGTCGATCGGCACACAATGGCGACGATAGCGCTGCGGCAGCGATTTGACGAGCGCTCTGACCTTTTCCTTGAGCATACCGGGCACCAGCCACTCGCAGCGCACAGCATCGATCTGATTGAGCGCGAAAATCGGCACGGCAAGCGTGACGCCGTCTCGGGGAGAACCTGGCTCGAAATGATAAGTGAGCGCCATTTCGATACCGGCAGCGCGGTAGGTCTTGGGATACCACTGCACGGTGACGCCGCTTGCGTCATGTCGCATCAGATCGTCGCGCTTCATAAAGAGAACTTTCGGATTCTCTTTTTCCGCGACACGACGCCACTTTTCAAACGTGGAGCCGCCCACGACCGATGCATCCAGAATCTTGTCGTAAAAGGCGTAGATCGTCTCGTCGTCAACGAGCACGTCCGGGCGACGCGTCTTGTTTTCGATCTCTTCGATTTCTCGCACCAAGCGCTTGTTGTGCGCAAAGAAAGGCGCACGCGTTTCGTACAATCCTTCGACCAGCGCCTGACGAATGAATATGTCGCGTGCCACGACCGGATCGTGCGGCGCAAATTGCACGCGGCGATCGGTGTACACGGGCAAGCCGTAAAGCGTACCGCGCTCAAGCGCCACCACTTCGGCACGCGTCTTTTCCCAATGCGGCTCGCTCCAACTCTTTTTGATGAGGTGGCCGGCAGCCCTCTCAATCCATTCGGGTTCAATATCGGCCACACATCGCGCAAACAAGCGGCTTGTTTCCACCAACTCGGAAGCCATCAGCCATTTGCCGGCCTTCTTTGCCAACGCAGAACCCGGCCAGACCCAAAAGCGAATGCCGCGCGCTCCCAGATAAGGAGCCGCCCGCAGGTCGGCCGACAAATCACGCATACCGAGATTGCCCAAAAGCCCTGTCAGAAGAGAGGCATGCAAGGCCTCGTAATCGGCCGGCTCCTCACTCGTCTTCCAGCCGATTTCTTCCGTGAGTTCCTTCAGTTGACGCCACACATCGCGCCACTCTCGCATACGGCGAGGAGAAATGAAGTTGCGATGCAGCTTTTCGGTGAGCTCCCGATTGCTTGTCTTATTGGCGCGCTCGGTCTCGAACCAATTCCAAATGTTGATATAGCTCAGGAAGTCACTTGACTCATCGGCAAATCGTTTGTGCGCCTGATCGGCTTGCTGCTGCGCGGGAAGCGGACGTTCGCGCGGATCCTGCACGGCAAGCCCCGAAACCACCACCAATGCTTCCTTGAGTGCTCCGCGACGAGAGGCTTCGAGCAACATACGGGAAAGCTTCGGGTCAACAGGCAGGCGCGAGAGCATGCGACCGACGTCAGTAAGTTCTCCGTTTTTCTCCAACGCATGAAGTTCCGACAGAATGGCGTAACCGTCGGCAATAGCTTTGGGCGGAGGCGGCTGCACGAAATCGAAGTCACGTACGTCGCCCAACTTCAAAGCCTTCATGCGCAAAATGACGGCTGCCAGATTCGAACGCACGATTTCCGGATCGGTGTAGTCCGGGCGTCTGGCCCAATCGTTTTCGTCGTAGAGACGAATGCAGATGCCGTCGGCCACGCGTCCGCAACGGCCGGCGCGCTGATTGGCCGAAGCCTTGCTCACGGGTTCAACCAACAGCTGCTCGACCTTGTTGCGATAGCTATAGCGCTTGATGCGCGCAAGTCCCGTGTCAACCACATACCGAATGCCGGGAACCGTAATTGACGTTTCGGCCACGTTGGTAGCCAACACAATGCGCCGGACGCCGCCGCTTTTGAACACTCGCTCCTGTTCCTGCGCAGAAAGCCGCGCATACAGCGGCAATATTTCCACCAGTCCGGGGCGATTACGGGCACGAAGCACTTCGGCGGCTTCACGGATTTCGCGCTCTCCGGGCAAAAACACCAGAATGTCGCCGCGCCCGGCGATCTGCAGCTCATCACAAGCATCGGCCACGGCGTCCATCAGCGTCTTGTCGTCGGCCTCATCGGTATCGTCCACCGGACGCCAGCGAATCTGCACGGGATAGGTGCGCCCCGAGATCGTAAACACCGGTGCCGGTTTGCCGTTGATTTCAAAGTGCTTGGCAAAGCGTTCCGCATCAATCGTTGCCGAGGTGATGATGACCTTGAGATCCTTTCGCTTGGCAAGCACCCTCTTAAGGTAGCCCAAAAGAAAATCAATGTTGATGGATCGCTCGTGCGCTTCGTCGATGATGATCGTGTCGTAGCGCTTTAACAGAGGATCGGTCTGCGTTTCGGCCAGCAAAATGCCGTCGGTCATCAGTTTGATGGCCGCTCCCGGCATCGTCTTGTCGGTAAAGCGAACCTTGTATCCCACGATTTCGCCGACTTCGCTTTCAAGTTCAGCCGCGATGCGTTTGGCAATGGAACTCGCGGCAATGCGACGCGGCTGTGTGTGTCCGATCAAGCCTTTGGTTCCTCGTCCTGCCAAAAGACAGATTTTGGGCAACTGCGTCGTCTTGCCCGAACCGGTCTCGCCGCAAACGACGGTGACCGGATTTTCCCGAATGGCTTTGACAAGTTCTTCTCCGTGCTCGCTCACAGGCAGACCGGGAGCAAGCGTCACGGGTTTCGTAATCGGATTGGGCGGCACAAAAGGTGAACGCCGCGTCTGGGCAACGGGCATCAATTCGCGGCGAGAGGATTCGTTCGCAGAATCCGGCTGCACCGTTTTGAGTACGCGCCTCTCCGCTTTCATCCGCATCGGCTGTGCTTTAGATTGATCCTTGACCTGCTGCGCTTTGCTGCTCGCACGTTTCGATTCGTGTTTTCGCTCGATCAATTGTTTTTCCGGCATCTTCACAGCCTGCGGCTCACGACGTACGGCATGTGTGCGCGGCGCCGGCTTGGCAGCCGGCTTCTCGGACTCGGGTTCTTTACGGTTCTGCTGGCGTGTACTTTCTTCAAAAGCCTTCTTTACCGACGCGTCCGCGTATCGCAAGGCTGCTGCCGTAAGCTTTTTGCTGCCTGAGGAAGTGGGCACCCAAGCCTTAGTTTGAATCTGTCCTTTTTCAACAAGGCTTTTGAGTGCACCGAATGGATTGTCGTTTTGACTCATGTAGTTTGATTTTGACAGACCGCTTGAGGTCTCGTTTTTGCAATTGTTTTAGTGTGCAGACGAAGTCTACCGAAACGCCGATTCGCCTTGCACCTCAACTTTAGATGCTCTTGTTTTTTTGTTAAACGTAAAACTTCGCTCAGCACTCTAAGTCTTTAGAATTTGGCAACCTAATTTCACCAATATGCTTTTTAGTTTTCGCAAAAGGCGTTCGGAAACTGCCATGTCCGAAAAATACGAAACGATAGTCCCAAGCGAACCGGATGCCGGAGAGCGGCTGCAATGGGTTTCCTGGCTGCGAAGTGCAGCTCCTTATGTCCATCTGCATCACGGACGAACTTTTGTCATCAGTTTTGCCGGGGAAGTCGTTGCCGACAGGACGCTCCTCAATCATCTCGTGATGGACGTGAGCCTCATTGCCAGCATGGGAATGCGCGTTGTGCTCGTGCACGGTTCCCGCCCGCAGATTGAAGAGCTCATGAGTCTTCGCAAACTCGAAGGACAGTTTTATAAGGGTGTGCGCATCACCGGTCCTCAGGAACTTGAGTGCGTCAAGGAAGCGTGCGGCGAAACGCGCTTTGATATCGAAGCGGCCTTCTCTCAAGGTCTTCCCAATACTCCGATGCAGCACTCTCGAATCAAGGTGGTTTCGGGGAACTTTGTCACGGCTCGCCCCATGGGCATCATTGACGGGGTGGATTATCTGCACACAGGCGTTGTCCGCAAAGTGGATGCTGAGAGCATTCAGGATCTGCTCTCGCGCGGAAACATCGTTCTTGTAAGTCCGACGGGTTTTTCGCCCACAGGGGAAGCCTTCAATCTCACCACGGAAGACGTTGCTACGGCGATTGCCGTTGCAATACACGCCGACAAACTCATTTTGTCGGTCGGTGTCGACGGTGTGCGCATTCAAGGTGAAAAACAACAGGACCTCACGGCCCAGCAAGCGCAGGCCCTGATTCAGAGCAAACAAGTCGACGACGAAGACGTCTACAACCTCGGCTATGCTCTGCGGGCCATCAAGGGCGGCGTTGACCGCGTTCACATTGTGCCTTACGCCATGGACGGCGGCATTCTCACGGAACTCTTCACTCACGACGGCGTCGGCACCATGATTTCCACGGAAAACATGGAGTCGCTTCGCGAAGCCACCATTGACGACGTGGCAGCCATTGTCAAGCTGCTCGAGCCGTTTGAAGCCGAAGGCATTTTGGTAAAGCGCCCTCGCGAAAAAATCGAACGCGAAATCAGTCACTTCACGGTTCTCGAACACGACGGCATCATCTACGGCTCCGCCGCACTGTATCCTTACCCCGAAGCTGAAATCGGAGAGATGGCCGCCGTGGCCGTGCACCCGGACTATCAAGGGGCCGGAGACGGAGATCGCTTACTGCGCCGTATCGAACAACGCGCTCGAGAAACCGGCCTCAAGCGCATTTTCGTACTCACCACGCGAACGGCGCATTGGTTCATTAAGCGAGGCTTTGAAGAGGCCACCGTAGAAAATCTTCCGATTGAAAAGCAACGGATGTATAACTGGCACCGCCGTTCTAAGATTTTTATAAAAACGCTTTAACAAAGAAGGAGCAAACGACTATGGCACGTACCGTGCATTGCGCAAAACTCAAAAAGGACCTCCCCGGCCTTGCCTATCCTCCCGTTCCTGGCGAACTCGGCAAGCGCATCTGGGCAAACATCAGCAAAGAAGCGTGGGACGAATGGGTAAAGCTTCAGACGATGATGATCAATGAATACGGTCTGAACTGCGCCGATCCCAATGTAAGAAAGCACCTTCTGAGCCAGTGCGAAAACTATCTTTTCGGCGACGGCGTGGATCCGATTCCCAACCACGTCCCTGTGGAATAAGCAAGACTCCGGCAAAAAGAGCGCCAGCCTGCACGGCGGCGCTCTTTTTTGCGTTCCGATTCGGATTGTTTCGATTAACGCGCCTTTTCGATCGTCTTGACGCCTTCGGACGTACCGAGCAGCAAAACGTCTGCACCGCGCGCAGCAAAAAGTCCCACGGTCACGACACCGGGCAAAGCGTTGATGGTTTGTTCCATCGCCTTGGGATTCTCAATCATGAACTGTCGGCAATCGAGAATACGGCAGCCGTTGTCGGTCGTGAAGTCACGTTCCACAGGATCGGCGCCGAGCTTACGAAGCGAACGGGCGACACTTGACACCGCCATCGGAATCACTTCCACAGGCAGCGGGAACTTACCGAGCTTCTTGACGAGCTTGGATTCGTCGGCAATGCACACGAACATCTTGGCAACCGAGGCCACGATCTTTTCACGCGTGAGCGCTCCGCCGCCGCCCTTGATCATTTCGAAGTCATCGTTGATTTCATCAGCACCGTCCACATAAACGCCGATTTCCTCGACTTCGGAAAGGTCGATGACCTTGAAACCCAGTTCAAGGAGTTTCTTGGTGGAGCGCTCGGAGCTCGAAACACAGGCGCTCGGGCGAATGTCGCTTTGCGCAAGCGCGTCGATGAAGCAGTCGACCGTCGAGCCGGTGCCGACACCGAGCACGTCGCCGTCCTTGACATAGTTGAGAGCCGCCTTGCCGACGAGGCGCTTGAGTTCGTTCTGATCCATTTGAAATTCTCTTTAGATGCTAAGGGTGTGGATGCCGCCATTTTACCGTCCTCGAGCCTAGGTCTTTTACAATGGGAGCCTGCAGCAGCCGAAAGCAACCGGCACGTCCAATTTGTTGACAGCTTTTCTTCGTCCATGCTCAAGACCAGCAAAATCAAAGTCGACGACAAACTGCTTGAACTCATCAGCGCCGATAGTCTGCGCGTCAATCGCTTCGGCCTGTATGTGACGGTCGCGGCCATCGTCTTCATTCTGATCTTGTGCACGACGAGTCTTTGGTTTATCGACGACGAGAGCCGCAAGCTTGAAGCTTCCGCCCAGACTGCGGTCAACCAGTCGATCGCACGTCAGTTCGAAGAACGCACGCTCACGCTTGCGCACAGCCTGGATGCACCCGCCAAACGCTTCTATCAAACAGAAGACTGCGAAGTGTTTGCCGTTGTCTTTGCGCTGCATCCGGCTCTCCGGGAAGTGGTCCTCGCACAACCCGACGGTTCCGTTCGTGCCGCCTGCCGAGGTCACCTCTACTCCGAAATGACGCCGCGCGCCGTAGGCACCAGCATTGCCGATCAGCGCGCCACTCAGGACGCCGTTGCCTTCTCAATCATGAGCGAGCATCCGGTCTTCTCCGAACCGTACGTTCGACAGCACCGCATGACGACCTATGCTGACCTGGTGATTCCGATTTCAACCGGAGAAAGCGTCATCGCTTCGCTCTCGCTTACCCGTCTGCTGAGGGATCTCGTCGGCGAAGCCAATCTGCACACCGCTTACCGACTGGACATTCTGGTCGACGGCAGCAGTTTCCCGCCGAGCCTCTATGCGCCGATTCCCGAAGGCAGTGTCTCGGTCGAAACGCAGCTCTCGCCTTTACCCTACAACGTCTCCTTTATCACCACCAATACAGCGCCCAAAACCTTACTGGTGGATTCGACTCCCGCCAAAACCATCATCGTTCTCGCACTCGGACTCCTGTTTACGCTCACGCTGCTCTTACGCTACCAGATCCGCCAGATGCGCTCGGAAACGGAACTTCGCGCCCGCGTGGCCATTCAAAAAACTTTCAATGACTCGATTACGGATGGCTTGCTTGTTGTAGGGCTCACCTCGCGCGTGCTCTTTTCCAACACTGCCTTTGACAAGCTATTCGGCTACAAGGAAGAAAGTCCCGTGGGACTGTCGGTACGCGAAGCCATCGGCATATCGGTGGATGTAGCCGATCCGCAGCGCTTTCACGAGGGCAAAGTCGTTGAACTCGAATATACGGCCCGCCGCCGAGACGGTGCCGAATTCGACTGCCATATTTCGGTGACGCCATTAAAACCCATTCAGGGCAGGACCAAATCCATGGGTTGGCTTGTCGCGGTAAGAGACGTTACCGAACAACGCCGCGCTCGTCTGGCTTTGGCCACCGAGCACGAGCGCACCGTGATGATGATCGAATCCATGAATGCAGCCGTAAGCGTCGTTCATCTGGAAGAAAACAACAACGAACTGTTGTACGCCAACGCGCTTTACTGCAAATACTGGGGGCAGAGTGTCGAAGGACACGTGCGCATCCGCGACCTCTTCAATCAGGCGTCTGCCGTCGGTCATACGGCCGAAATTCATGACAAGAAAAACGGTCGTTGGCTGTCGGTGACACGAAGCGTGCTGCCCTGGCCGGGCAAAGGCGCGTCGGAAATGCTCGCCGTCACGGATATCACCGACCGAAAGGAAGTCGAAAACCTGATGCAGGTGCAAGCCAAGGCCGCCGAAAGCGCGTCTCACCTCATCACCATGGGCGAAATGGCAAGTTCTCTCGCGCACGAACTCAACCAGCCTTTGGCTGCGGTGCAGAACTACGCCTCCGCGACACTGACCATGATGCAAAAGGGCCGCACGAGCGAAGACCGCGTTGCCGAGGCGCTTACCAAGATCATCAACCAAACGCAGCGCGCCGCCTACATCATCCGCCGCATCCGAAGCTTTGCCAAAGCCAAAGGGGGTGAAGCCAACATCACGACCGTAACGGTCGACAAAATCGTTGCGGCCACCATGGAACTTGCCTTGATTCAGGCCAAGCGCTTCGGCATGAAAATCAAGGTTTGCGTCCTGTGTCCCGGTCACGAACTTGTGTGCGACGCCGTGATGATCGAACAGGTTTTGCTCAATCTTCTCAAAAACGCGATGGAGGCCAGCCAGGAGACGGATTCCGAGACAGTGGAATTCACGGTGACGGCGACCGACACGCAAACCATCTTCGAAGTGGCCGATCACGGCTGCGGCATGCCGGTCGAACCCGATAAAGTCTTTACGCCATTTTTCACGACCAAGGTGACCGGCATGGGTATCGGTCTCAACATCTGCCGATCCGTAGTGGAAAGTCATCGCGGAAGAATAGTCATCTCTGAAAACTCGGGCGGCGGTACAATCTTCAGAGTGCTTTTGCCGAATTCCACCTTCGCCCCTGCCGAGACTGCGCAACAGAGCGGAGATTCAGGTACGGCAACCGATTCCAATTCGCAATAGCATATGACTGCAGCTATTGTTGCAGTCCCCGACATCAGAAACAGAAGTAAAAGAAGCATATGGCCTACTCCCCCTATCAATCCGATGCCGTCAAAACCCTGGGAACCGTTTACGTCGTTGATGACGATGAGGCGGTACGAGACTCCATCCGTTGGTTGTTGGAAGCAAGCGACTATCGCGTCGAACTCTACGACAGCGGCGAGAGCTTCATCGCAAAGTACGATCCGCGCGAAATCGCCGTGCTGCTGCTTGACGTCCGCATGAGCGGCATGAGCGGCCTGGAAGTGCAGGAACACCTCCTGGCACGTCGAGCCGATATTCCGATTATCTTCATCACCGGTCACGGCGACGTTCCGATGGCTGTCAACGCGCTCAAAAAGGGTGCCGTGGATTTCATCGAAAAGCCCTTTGATCCGGCCGCATTAAAGCAGCTCGTCGAACGCATGCTCAAGGAGGCGCATGATCGCCGTCGTGCTACCGAGCAGAAGAACCTCAACACGGCATTGCTGCGCAAGCTCACCACACGCGAACAGCAAGTGCTTGAGCGCATCACCGCCGGTCGACTCAATAAACAGATCGCCGATGACCTCGGCATCTCGATCAAGACCGTGGAAGCACACCGCGCTTCGATCATGGACAAGACCAATTCCGGCACCGTGGCCGACCTGATGCGCGTGGTGCTCGGTGCACAGACGGAAACCAGACAGGACTACTGATTTCCAGCGTAATCGACAACACAAACAAACGGCGCAGCTCCAAACGGTTGCGCCGTTTTTGCGTCTCTCCGACAAACTCGAAATCCTCCTTCGGATTGCTAAAATGAAGCTCGCTTACGAAACGCGCTTCAGAAACTGACTGCGCCTGCAACCCACGGTTTTCGCCGCTTGCAGGCGTTTGTTTATCCATCTGTGAAGCGCTGATTTTTTTCGAGAAACACACGGAAGTCTGCGAGCGCAACACACAATGGCACAGGTCTACTTTTTAGTTCCCGGATTGATTCCCGGACCCGCAGCAAAAGACATAATTTCCGGCGCAACAATCGATCGCCTGCGCAAAACCATAGGCCGCTTGTCGGACGACCCCGTCCTGCAGCCGCTCGGATCCTCCGTCTTTGCCAAAAGCGTGCACCTGTCCTGGATGTGGTCGGTTTTGACACGTCGCGCTCTTCCCTTTACCTCCGCACCTTATGCCTGGGCCGTCCAAAACGGTCCGATGCTCTCGGGCGACATCTGGTCGCTGACGCTTAGCAACCGACGCAAGGGCGGTTCACTTGCCCCGGCAAATCTGTCTCACGACGACATGGAGGCCGCCTGTGCGGCGCTAACGCCTGTGTTGCTTGACATGGGCTTTGTGCTGCAACGTTGGGATCCGCACCTGTATCTGACCCGCAAGAAAAAGCTCGTGGCTGCCGCCGCTCCTTTTGACGTGGTTCAAACGCAAGACGCCAGTCCCGAAACTTGGATTGAAGGGGCGGAAAAAAGCGAGTTGATCAAACTGCTTGGTGCCTGTGAAACGGCGCTTGCCGCCGTGGGCAGTCCCGCTGAGACGGTGTGGCTTTGCGGCGGAGGCGGCGCGTTTGACTACGTCTATCCGCCCACCAAGATCCGCTCGGTGCTCACCGACAACGAAGCTGTCAAAGGCTGGGCGTTAGCCGCAGGCATCCTTTTGCAGCGCATCGGCCATGTTACGGGAGCCGAATCGTGGCTCGAAGACGCTCCGCAGGGCGAATGTATCGCGCTCATCGAAAACCTTTACGAACCTTGGCTCAAGCAAGATTGGCAAACCTGGGAAGCGCGCATTCCCGAAGTCTGCGAACGCATTGATGTGCTGAGTGCCGCCTCCAAAAAGAAGGGATGCGACGCCGCGCTCATCGTTGGTACGGGCGACGGCTTTACCGTATCGTGTCCCAAGCGTCTTTCGTCTGCTCGCTCGCTTTTGGCGCGCCTTACCGGTTCGGACATGAATCCCGCTTCGATCCTCTTTCTGGAGAATGCTTCGTGAATACCCGCTTTTGTTTGCGTCCCTACGACAAAGTCGTCAGCGAGAAGCTTGAACACGCGGGCATTCTTCGCCCGATCGCACGCGCGCTTTCGGCGCGCGGCGTGAAGTCTTCCGACGATCTGCTCGAAGACTGGACCGCACTTTTGCCTCCTGCCTCGCTGCGGGGTACGCAGCAAGCCGCCGAGTTTCTGGCTGACGCCATTCAAAGCCACAAGCGCATCACGGTTGTTGCCGACTACGACTGCGACGGCGCCACGGCCTGCGCGATCGCCGTCCGAGGTCTTGCCATGATGGGCTGTCAGGCTCAATTCATCGTGCCCGATCGTTTCAAGCTCGGCTACGGTTTGACGCCCGCCATCGTGGATGCAGCCGCTCAAGCACACCACCCCGACATCATCATCACCGTCGACAACGGCATTGCCAGCGTCGAGGGCGTGGCACGCGCCACTGAGCTTGGCATCGACGTCGTCATCACCGATCATCACCTGCCGGGCGATCTCCTGCCCAAAGCCGCCTGTATCGTCAATCCCAATATCGGCGGATGCGATTTCCCAAGCAAGGCCCTCGCCGGCTGCGGCGTGATGTTTTATGTTCTCATGGCGCTTCGCACTGAGCTAAGAAACCGCGGCTTGTTCGATCGTGCGTCACAGCCGCGTCTGGACAAATTAAGCGATCTGGTTGCTCTCGGAACCGTTGCCGATGTCGTGCAACTTGACCACAACAACCGCGTCTTGGTCGCACAAGGTCTCAATCGTGTGCGGCGCGGTCAGGCCTGCCCCGGCATCAACGCGCTTTTTGAAGTCACCGGGCGTGATCCGGCCAATGCTACGGCGCGCGACTTCGCCTTCGGTATTGCTCCGCGCATCAACGCCGCAGGGCGACTCACCGAAATGGGCATCGGCATCGAATGTCTCCTCACGGACGACCCTGTCACGGCACAGGAACTGGCGCAAGAGCTCGATACGCTCAACCGCGAACGCCGCGAGCTGGAAGACACCATGCAGCTTGACGCCAATGCTTTGGTGAGTCACATGGACTGGGAGCACCGCGCCACAGTCACGCTTTTTGAGCCTGATTGGCACCAGGGCGTAGTCGGTCTGGTCGCCAGCCGCGTCAAGGAAAAAATCAATCGTCCCGTCATCGCCTTTGCGCCGGACGATGAAGAAGGTTTACTAAAGGGTTCCGGCCGTTCGATCGAAGGCATTCACCTGCGCGACGCTTTGGATCATGTGAGCAAGATGCGCCCGGACATCATCGAGCGTTTCGGCGGTCACGCCATGGCAGCGGGCCTCACCATTAAACGTGACAACCTTGACGTCTTCATTGAACTTTTCGAAAAGGCCGTTTCAGAGTCCGTGTGTCCGGAGACGTTTGATCGCGTCATCTACACGGACGGTGCACTCGCTCCCGAGGAAATCACGTTCGGACTCGTTAATGCCCTTTCAGGCCGCATCTGGGGACAAGGTTTCGAGCGTCCGGTGTTTGCCAACGACTTCACCATTCTTTCGCAGCGCGTCCTAAAAGAAACGCACTTAAAGCTTGTGCTTGACATGGCCGGCAACCGCTTTGAAGGCATCTTCTTTCGGCGCAACGAACCGCTTGCCTCACACGTCAAGCTCGCTTACCGTCCCGAGATTAACGAATACCTCGGGAGGCGCTCCATTCAGCTTGTGATCGAAGCAGTGGAAGGCTAGGTTCTTATCCTTGCCGGAGCGTTCATTTTCAACGTTCCGGTAAGGTGTTCGGCTACGGCCCCAAACTCGCAATGGGGACAACGAGGACACCGTCGTCACGTCGATAAGCAAAATCTCCCAACGCCGTCAAAACCATCAAAAATGACGGCTTTTGCATCTTTGTGGTATCCAGCTTATCTGCCAACGCTTTCAAAGAAATCCCGCAGGAATCCCCTGTATTCATACAGGGGAGGAATGCGGCTCTAAAACCCCGACGCTTTTTTTTTGAGAGGCAGGCAACAAATAGATGAATGTTGTCTGTACACTGAGTTCCTCGTGAAAGGAACCCTATGCTCA
>ENA-UEQJ01000418-UEQJ01000418.1-human-gut-metagenome-genome-assembly--contig:-NODE-418-length-35249-cov-50.434863_pt1 | contig 35249 bp, 29 predicted proteins | sample MGYA00242937_ERZ507938 | MGnify/ENA primary metagenome ERZ507938 (study PRJEB26167, sample SAMN06115437) | human gut metagenome | host: Homo sapiens | place: China:Gansu | collected 2015-07-03...
CTTGTCAAAAAGGGGCTTGATTTTGTCTTTATGAAAATATGTTGCCAAAAGCGAGACGAATTTCGAGATTTGAGCCATCGCCACCTGTGTGGATTCCGAGAGCTGCCGTCCCTGCAGATGCATCATCATCATGCCGTAGAGCGCGTTGAAGCACGTTTCGATCTCACCGGATTTCTCATCACCGGATTTCGAGCGAAGCTCAACAATTATCGGCAGCGTCTTGTAGAATTCCGATGCATATTCCGGATATTTCACACTCTTAAGCAGCATCTGGTGCAAATCGGACAGCTGTATCACGACGTTCTTGTTGATTTGGATATGCCCTTTCTCTTTCACCCCCTCGATGCGCATCATGTCCATCAGGTCGCCATACCACTGCAGCATCGCCGCCTTTGTGTCCTCGTCTGTGGGATAGTTGTCAACAATGCGCTGACGCACGGTTTCGATGTCGAAACGGCATGCGCGGAATATGTCTTCAAGCTGCCACATATACAGCAGATATTCCGCTATATTCTCTTCTCTAAGTTGCTTTGCCGTGAACATTAGCCTAACCGAATTTGCTGATTTTACGAAGGATTGGCTCGTTGAGCACCTTGATTCGACGTCCGTCGACCACGATTACATGCTCATTGACAAACGACGACAGCGTGCGGATGGCGTTGGAAGTTGTCATGTTCGACAGATTGGCCAAGTCCTCGCGCGACATGTATATGTTAAGCGTCTCTCCGTCTTCCTCAAAGCCATAATTGTCGATAAGCACGACAAGTGCCTCTGCCAAACGTCCTCTGATATGTTTCTGCGTAAGATTGACTATCTTCGTGTCGGAACGGCCGAGATTGTGCGACAGCTCATGGATGAAGAACCACGCCAGCTGACGGTTGCCGTCAATCAGCTCCTCGACAATCTTCATTGGAATCGTGCCCACAACAGAAGGCTCCATTGCAATCGCTCCCGAAACATACGGCTCGTTGGCGAAATATGCCCGATGCCCGAAATATTGAATCGGACGGATCAAGCGGATAATCTGCTGACGACCGCCTATCCCTTCCTTGTATTTTTTCACCTTTCCCTTCAACAGGCACCACAAATATTCCGGAGTTTCCTTTTCCGCGTAAATGATTTGGTTACGCTTGTAGTTGTGAATGGTAAAATTATCAATCACAACCCTCTTCTCCTCAGACGTAAGGACGTTCCAAATCCCCGCCATGTCTTCCTTGACTACTTTTTCTAACGCGTCTCTTGATACCATCATCCGCTTATTTGCTACATAATTATGTTTTAGAGCACAAATATACAGCATTATATGTTCATTTCCAAAAATTATCCACAAAATTTAAACGAGTCGGTAACAATTGCCCGGCATTACGGAAACAGCGCCCTTGAATTCCAGTTCAAACAAGACGCTCAGCAACTTATGCACAGGCATTTTCAGCAATGCGCTCAGCTCATTTATCTGCACCAAATCCCTTCCTTGCAGACAGTCGACAACCGCCTGCTCCTCTTTTGTATATTCTATAAACAACGACTTCTCCACCGGCTTCGCACTGCGTTCCCAACGCATCATGTCAACGACATCCGACGCCGACGTCACAAGCGCAGCCACATTTTTGCGTATCAATGTGTTGCATCCTTCGGAATACACATCGCCCACCCTTCCCGGAAAAGCGAACACATCCCTGCCGTAGTTCTGCGCCACTTTGGCAGTCACCAACGCGCCGCCCTTAAACGCCGACTCCACCACCACAGTGCAGTCGCTGAGCGCGGCTATTATGCGGTTTCTCGCCAGAAAATTCGACCGATGCACGCGCGTACGGCAGCCGTATTCCGTTGTCACAGCTCCGCGGCGGCGCACAATGTCGGCAGCCACAGAGCGATGCTGCGCCGGATATATCATATCCAGCCCGTGCGCCATCACAGCCACCGTAGGCATCCCGCACTCCAACGCCGCCAAATGCGCCGCGACATCGACGCCATACGCCAGCCCGCTGACAACAACCACATCCTTCCCCACCAGCTCGCCAAGCCCAGCCACCAAATCGCGCGTGAGCTTCTGCCCGTAAACGGTGGCATGGCGCGTTCCGACTATCCCAACCGCGCACCTTGCGTTGAAGTCCGTGTCGCCTTTTGCATATATCAGCAACGGAGCGTCGGGCACATTCTGAAATCTTGCCGGATAGTCCTGATTGCGGAAATAAAGGCATCTGATTCCGTTTCTCGCCACAAAGTCGAGCTCTTTCTCAGCCTCGCAAAGCAGCCCTTCACGATAAGACGCAGCAAAAATATGGCTGCCGGCGCTTGCCAACTCAGCCAATTCCCGCTCCGACATTCTGAAAAACTCAGCCTCGCTGCCCACCGCCGCCAATATGGCTCCGGCGGTCTCCGGCGTGATTCCTTTGATTTTTGAGAACGCAACCTGTTCTATCCCCGGCAACGACATGTCAACGCAAATGTTTTTTAAACACCTCGGCAAGCATATCCCCTCTGTCGAGCTTGCCGTCAGAAAGACAGACGCAGCTCACCACAGCCGACACCACCGACTCTCCCGTGTCTGTCTTGAACAAATCCTGATGAAACACAAACCTGGCGCCTTTCCGCTCCACCCACAACTTGCTGACAAAGCGGTCGCCGCTGCGGAGCGGCGTCTTGTAATCGATTTCCACCCGGTTAAGCACCGGAATCACTCCCTTCTCCTGCATCTGCGCAAACGAAATGCCGTTTGCCACGCAAAAGCCATGGCGGGTATGCTCCAAATAGTGCAAGTAATTGGCATTGTTGACGATGCCCTCTGCGTCAAGTTCGTAATCGCGCACTTCCATCTCGCGCTCATATACATATTTTGTGTCTGTCATCTGCTAATTTTTGCACAAAGATAATGGTTTCTCCAACAATTATAACTACCTTTGCAGACATATTTGAACGATGAACATTCGCAGTGTAATTAACGCGATTGAGGATTTTGCCCCTCGCGCTTTGCAGGAGAGCTACGACAACGCCGGACTGCAGGCAGGCGATGCGACAAATATCTGTACGGGAGTACTTCTTACGCTTGACGTGAACGAAAACACAGTCACAGAGGCAAAGGAGTACGGCTTGAACTGTATCATTTCGCACCATCCCCTTCTCTTCAAAGGAATAAAATCCATCTCTCCCGACACTCCTACGGGACGCATCCTGATTGATGCGATAAGCAACGGAATAACAATCTACTCAGCACACACCAATCTCGACAATGCCAGATTCGGTGTTTCAAACCGTATGGCCCAAATACTCGGGCTTTCCGGAATACGCACTTTGCAGCCACAGTCGGCGACATTGGTAAAGCTGGCGGTCTTCGTGCCGGAGACACACGCCGACAAGGTGCGCGACGCAATGGCTGATGCCGGAGCTGGAGCAATCGGCGACTACGACCGCTGCAGCTATTCGCTGGAAGGGACTGGCCGATTCCGCGCCGCAACGGGTGCCAATCCTTTTGTCGGAGAGATTGGCGAGATTCACCAAGAGGCTGAAACGAAGATTGAAGTCATCGCACCGCGACGACTTTCAGGCAGAATCATCAGAGCGATGCTCGACGCCCACCCCTATGAGGAGCCGGCATACGACATCATTCCGCTCGACAACGCCGACAACTATTCAGGAAGCGGCGCTGTGGGCAACATCAAGCCGACAACGATGGGCAGATTTATCGACCTGCTGAAAGCAACGTTCAACTGCAAGACAATACGCTACTGCGGCGACGAGCGGAAGACAATAACCAGAGTGGCACTATGCGGAGGCAGCGGGGCTTTTCTGACATCAGACGCCATCGCTTCCGGAGCCGACATCTATGTCACCGGCGATGTGAAATACCACGATTTCACTTCGTTTGCCGACAAAATCGCGATTGCCGACATCGGGCACTACGAAAGTGAGCAGTGCTCAAAAAGCATATTCCGGGAAATTCTGGAAAAGAAGTTCCCCGGCTTGACAATCAAAGACGCAGAAACAGATATCAATACAATAAAATACATATAATATGGCAACTGAAAAGAAAACAGCAGCAACAGAAGGATTGTCGGTAGAAGAACGCTTGAAAACGCTCTACCAACTCCAAACACTCTTATCTCAAATCGACCGCATCAAAAACCTCCGCGGCGAACTTCCTTTGGAGGTCAAGGACATGGACGACGAGGTTGAACGCTTGAAAACCCGTATCCAGAAATTCAAAAACGAGGCGGAAGAATTGCGCAAGGGTGTGGCTGCAAAGAAGGTGGAAATCCAAAACGCACAAGACGCCATCGCAAAATACACAGAGCAGCAGAACAACGTGCGCAACAACAAGGAGTTTGACTTCCTTGCAAAAGAAATCGGATTCAAGCAGCTTGAAATCGAGCTGGCTGAGAAACGCATCCGCGAATACACCGAGATGGCGAACCGCAAAGCCGACGACATCAAGAGCACACAGGAGACAATGGAGGACAACGTGCACATTCTCGCCGAGAAGAAATCAGAATTGAGCGAAATCATCTCAGAGACAAAGCAGGACGAGGAGAAACTCCGCGGGCAGGCAAAAGCCCTCGAGGAGAAAATCGAGCCGCGTCTGCTCAAGGCTTTCAAGCGCATCCGCGAGAATGCCCGCAACGGTCTTGGAATCGTCTACGTGCAGCGCAATGCCTGCGGCGGCTGCTTCAACCGCATCCCGGCACAGCGCCAGGTAGAGGTGAAGCTTCACAAGAAGGTGGTTGTCTGCGAATATTGCGGCAGAATCCTTATCGACCCGCAGCTTGCCGGCGTAAACGAGGAAGCATAAATCAGCAACCGCATAAATACAACAAGTCCCGGAGGAATATGACATGGATTCCTTCGGGACTTGCTTTTTTATGACACCAAAGTGTCAAGCTTTCACACAGCCGCCATCCTACTTATTGCCGTTCTGTTCCAGATAGATGGCAGCCTGTTTCACTTTTTTGAACAGGTCGGTTGCAAACACAAAATCATTCAGCGTCTCGCTGTCTGTATGGAAGATTGAATGCTTGTCGCCCACCCAATCGACATTACCCTTGTTTATAAACACGATATGCTCTCCTATGCCGAGCACCGAGTTCATGTCGTGGGTGTTGATTATGGTCGTTATGTCGTACTCGTGGGTAATGTCCCACAACAACTCATCTATCAGAATCGATGTCTGTGGGTCGAGGCCGGAGTTTGGCTCGTCGCAGAACAGATATTTCGGATTCAACGCTATCGCCCGCGCAATCGCCACACGCTTCTGCATACCGCCGCTGATTTCCGACGGATACTTCGACTCGGCGCCATTAAGATTGACACGGTTGAGGCAGAATCTGGCGCGGTCGAGCATTTGCGCACGTGTCATGTCGGAAAACATTTTCAACGGAAACATCACGTTCCCGAGCACCGTCTCGTTGTCAAACAACGCCGAGCCCTGAAACAGCATTCCTATTTCAGTACGCAAAGCCTTGCGCTGCGCCAACGACATCTTCACAATGTCGCGGCCGTCATATAGAATTTGTCCCGAATCAGGCGTCAACAGTCCGATGATGCTCTTCATCAGCACGGTCTTTCCCGAGCCGCTTTGTCCGATAATCAGATTAGTCTTTCCATTATGAAACGTCGCGTCGATGCCTTTAAGCACCATCTTGTCTGGAAACGATTTTTTTACGTTTTTTACTTCAATCATTACTGCAACAATAATTTGGTCAACAACACGTCGAGCAACAGAATCAAAATGCTGCTTGCCACAACTGAATTCGTACTTGCCTTGCCCACATCGAGCGCGCCTCCCTTGACGTTATAGCCATAGAACGATGCCACGCTGGTTATCACCACCGAGAAGAACAATGACTTTATTATCGCATACCACACATACCATTCAACAAACATTGTCTGGATGCCGTAGATATACTGCGGAACGGAAATCATATCCGTGAACTGCGCTATCATGAATCCGCCGACCAAGCCCGACGCCATGCTGAACACGGCAAGCACCGGAATAAACGTCAGCAACGCAAGTATTTTGGGCAACACGATGAAGTTGCACGAGTTGACACCCATAATCTCAAGCGCGTCAATCTGCTCGGTCACACGCATTGTTCCTATCTCCGAGGCAATGTTGGACCCCACTTTGCCGGCGAGAATCAAGCACAAAATCGACGACGAGAATTCAAGGAGAAGCACGTCGCGGGTTGCAAGACCCACGGTGTAGGACGGCAGAAGCGGATTGGAAAAATTAATCTGCATCTGAATTGCGATAACCGCACCGATAAACAGGGATATGACAATCACCAACGGAATGGAGTCCACTCCAAGTTTTGAGATTTCGACGACATAGCGTTTCAGAGACTCTTTCAGGCGGTCGGGACGCGTAAACACCCTACGCATAAACAACGCATATTCTCCAAACGTATGTAGACAAGATGTTATAAACAACATATATTATTTTCTTTATTTCTCGCAAAATTACTCATTTTTCCGCCACTCGGCAACCAGAAGCAAACCATTTTCTCAATTTTGCGGTGTTTTTGACTACTCCCGACACAAAAAGTCAGCGCCGCATCCATCGACACGGCGCTGACTGCTTTTTCAGGAGTTGCTGTTATTTCTTGTTCTGCTCAATCCACTTGCGTGCATTGACAAACGCCTCTATCCAAGGTGTAACCTCGTCGGTAAGACGGCGGTTTTCAGGATAGAATCCGCACTGCCATGGGAAGATGGCACGCTCAAGGTGAGGCATCATCGCCAAATGGCGGCCGTCGGCCGACGCTATACCCGCAACAGCCTTAGGCGATCCGTTAGGGTTGGCTGGATATGACGCATACGCATATTCCGCAACCACGTTGTAGTTTTCAACGCCTTCAGGCAAATTGAACTTACCTTCGCCGTGAGCCACCCAGATGCCAAGTTTGGAGCCTGAAAGCGACTTGAACATCACCGAGTTGTTTTCCGGAATGCGGAGGCCAAGGAACTGCGACTCGAATTTATGCGAGTCGTTGTGCTCCATCGTAGCCTTGTGCTTGAATTCCGGGTTGATGAGGTTCAGCTCTATCATCAGCTGGCAACCGTTGCAGATGCCAAGGCTCAGAGTGTCCTTACGGGCGAAGAAGCGCTGCAGGGCAGCCTTTGCGTTCTCGTTCCAGACAAATCCGCCAGCCCATCCTTTCGCCGAGCCCAGCACGTCGGAATTGGAGAATCCTCCACAGAACACAATCATATTGACGTCGTCAAGAGTTTCGCGACCCGACATAAGGTCGGTCATGTGAACGTCTTTCACATCAAAGCCGGCGAGATAAAGCGAATATGCCATCTCGCGGTCGCCGTTCACGCCCTTCTCGCGGATAATGGCAGCCTTGATGCCTGTCGGAGTGCGGCGGTTGCCGGTAAGTCCGTAAGAGGCAAGCGTGCCTTTGAAATCCTTCGGCAATTTATAGCGTATAGGCTGCTTCTTATAGTTCTCAAAACGCTTTTTCGCACATGCCGCGCCGCTCTGACGGCGGTCGAGCAGATACGATGACTTGAACCACAAGTCGCGCAGATAATCAATGTCGAGCAGATACTCGCAACCGAGATTTGACACGAGAACCACTCGCTCGTCCTGAACCGTGCCGATTGCCACGGCATGCAAACCGTCGACAGCCGCTTCCACAGCCTTCAAGTTTTTGTTCTCAACTTGCATCACGACAGCACTGTTTTCAGCAAACAACAGCTTCACGACATCCTTGTCGTCAAATCCGTCGAGGTTGATGTTCAAACCGCCCTTCGTGTTGGCGAATGTCATCTCAAGCAACGTGGTGACAAGACCGCCCGCCGAGACATCGTGCATTGCAAGCACCTTGCCTTCGTCGACAAGCGACTGAACAGCGGCAAATGCCTTTGCGAAATATTCAGCGGAGTCGATGCGCGGCACGTCGCTGCCCACACTGCCGAGCATCTGCGCGAACGCAGAGCCACCGAGCGCAAGCGGAGAATTGCTGAAATCAACGTAGACAAGAGTGGTGTTCTTCTTGTTTTGAACCACCGGCGACACAACCTTGCGCACGTCAGACACCTCAGCGGCAGCCGAGATAATCACCGTGCCTGGAGCCATCACCTTTTTCTTGCCGTATTTCTGCGTCATCGAGAGGCTGTCCTTGCCAGTAGGGATGTTGATGCCAAGACGGCAGGCAAAGTCGCTGCATGCCTCCACTGCCTTGTAGAGAGCGGCATCCTCGCCGGCGTTGCGGCAAGGCCACATCCAGTTGGCGCTGAGCGAAACGCCCTTCAATCCGTCGCTGAGAGGCGCGCCCACAATGTTTGTCAAAGCTTCCGCTATCGACGCCACAGAGCCTTGTGCCGAATCTGCCAAAGCCAATTGCGGAGCGTGGCCGATTGATGTTGCGATGCCTTTTGTTCCTGTATAGTCAAGTGCCACAACGCCGCAGTCGCTGAGAGGCAACTGTATCTCGCCCTGACATTGCTGGCGTGCCACCTTGCCTGTCACCGAACGGTCAACCTTGTTTGTCAACCAGTCCTTGCAGGCAACCGCCTCGAGCTGAAGCACATTTTCTATATATGTGTTGACGTCTGATTTCTTGTATTTAACCGACTTCAGATGGCGTTCTACCGTAGAGTCGGTCATATAAGTCTTTGGCGAGCTGCCGAACATGTCGCTCATAGCCAAGTCGATCGGGCACACACCGTCGGTCTGCTCAAAGACAAAACGATGGTCGCCGGTGGTTTCTCCAACCACATAGAACGGAGCGCGTTCGCGCTCGGCAATTGTGCGCACCCACTCAATGTCTTTTTGCTCAATCACCATACCCATACGCTCCTGCGACTCATTGCCGATGATTTCTTTCGACGACAGTGTAGGGTCGCCCACCGGGAGAGCTCCTATTTCAATTTTTCCACCTGTCGACTCAACGAGTTCCGACAAAGCGTTCAAGTGTCCGCCGGCACCGTGGTCGTGGATTGACACAATCGGATTGTTGTCAGACTCGGCAAGCGCACGGATTACGTTTGACACACGCTTCTGCATCTCCGGATTGGCGCGCTGCACGGCGTTGAGCTCGATAGAGTTGTCGTATTGTCCGGTGTTGACCGACGACACGGCGCCGCCGCCCATACCGATACGATAGTTGTCGCCGCCCATCAGCACCACGCTTTCGTGAGGCTTAGGCTCGCCCTTCAGGGCATCGCGCTTTGCTGCGAATCCCACGCCACCGGCAAGCATAATCACTTTGTCGTAGGCAAATTCCTCTCCGTTTTCCTTATGCTCGAACGTGAGCACAGAACCGCAAATCAGCGGCTGTCCGAATTTGTTTCCGAAGTCGGACGCACCGTTTGATGCCTTGATAAGGATTTCCTCAGGCGTTTGGTAAAGCCATTTGCGCGGCGCCATCGCCGAAGCCTCCCACACACGGTTTTCCTCAGTGCGCGGATACGAGGTCATATAGACCGCCGTTCCGGCTATCGGCAGACTCGCCTTTCCTCCTCCGAGGCGGTCACGGATTTCACCTCCCGTTCCTGTAGCCGCACCGTTGAACGGCTCTACGGTCGTCGGGAAGTTGTGGGTTTCCGCCTTCAACGAGATTACTGTTTCAACGTCCTTGATTTGGAAGAAGTCGGGGCCTTGCGGATTTTTCGGAGCAAACTGCTCTATCACCGGACCTTCTACAAAAGCCACGTTGTCTTTATATGCTGACACAAGCTTATTCGGATTTTCCTGCGATGTCTTTTTAATGAGCTTAAAAAGAGAAGACGGTTTCTCCTCGCCGTCGATTACAAACACGCCGTTGAAGATTTTATGACGGCAGTGCTCAGAGTTGACCTGAGAGAAACCGAACACCTCGCTGTCGGTCAGCGGACGGTTGAGCTTTGCGCTCAACGACTTCAGGTAATCCACCTCTTCCGGATTGAGCGCCAAGCCTTCTTGCTCGTTGTATGCCTCGATGTCGGAGATGTAAACAATCTCATCCGGTTTTTTGAGAATTTCAAAGATGTCGGCGCCGAGATTCTCATAAAGGCGCTGAAGCATCTTGTCGTAGGTTGGATTTTTTGCTGTTGTCGGGAAAAACTCTTCAATGCGTTTAACTCCGGAAAGACCCATGTTCTGGGTTATTTCCACCGCGTTCGTACTCCAAGGGGTTATCATCTCCCGGCGCGGTCCTACAAACTTGCCTTCCACCGTAGAGGCGTCAAGCAGCTGGGCGTCGTTGAACAACCATTTTAATTTTTCAATTTCGCTGTTTTCCAGCTTGTGGTCGGTATCAACTGCGATAATCGAACCCGACACATTTTTGAAGAAACTAATCATATTTATTGAGTAGGGAATTGGTTTAATTCTTCTGCAAAATTAATTAAAATCGCTTACATATACGGACTAATCTCCCCGAATATGTCGAAAAATTATTCTTTTTCGCATAAAAGATAGTAACTTTGCAATGCTTTTAGCAAAAAACAAGAATCCAAATGGCAACGATATTAAATATTGAGACGTCTACCGACGTTTGCTCCGTCTGCCTGTCGCACGACGGTGAGATGAAATTTCACGACGCTGACTACAAAGGACGCAACCATGCCACCGTGCTTGGCGGCTTCGTAAAAAACGCCCTCGACTACGCAAAGATGTGCGAGATGAAACTTGACGCCGTCGCCGTGAGCATAGGCCCTGGTTCCTACACGGGTCTGCGCATCGGCTTGTCGGAAGCGAAAGGCCTGTGCTTCGGTCTCGACATTCCGCTGATTGGCGTAAACACCCTGAAACTGCTGAGCGTGGCTGTAATGTTCTCAAAAAACATCGGTCCCGACGACTATTTCGTGCCGATGATCGACGCGCGGCGCATGGAGGTGTTCACAGCGGTCTACGACCTTGCCCTCAACGAGGTTATGCCAAACCAGGCGATGATTCTCGACGAGAATTCGCTTGCCGACTTGCTGGAGTCGCGCAAGCTGCACTTCATGGGCAACGGCGCCGACAAGGCTTCCGACTTGATAAAGAGCCAGAATGCGGAGTTCACTCTCGGCATACGTCCCAATGCAGCCGACATGATCGCCCTCTCGGAAAAAGCATTCCGCGAGAATGATTTTCTCGACCTTGCATACTCTACGCCAAACTACATCAAGAAGTTCCACACCACAACGCCAAAGAAAAACGTTCTTGGCTGTCAACCAACGAAATAATTATGTTAGAATACAACACACAGAAAGAGAAACTGGTGCTGCCAGAATATGGCCGCAACGTACAGCAGATGGTCGACTATTGCCTCACCATCGAGAACCGTGACGAGCGCAACCGGTGCGCGTCTGCCATCGTGGCGATAATGAGCAATCTGTTTGCTGCCCAGGCGGGCGTTGACGACTTCAACAAGATGCTGTGGAACCAACTCGCCATAATGTCAGACTTCCGTCTCGACATCGACTATCCGTGCGAGGTGATCAAGCCCGAGAATCTGCACTCCAAGCCAGAGAAGATTCCTTACAAACTGACGCCAATACGCTTCCGCCACTATGGCAAAATCGTCGAGAATCTGATTGACATCGCCCAGGACATGCCCGAGGGCGAGGAGCGCACACAGCTGGCTCTGCTCATTGCAAACCAGATGAAGAAGCTCATGGTGCAGTCAAACATCGACGGTGTCGACGATGAAAAGATATTCAAAGACCTCGCCCTCTATTCGCGCGGAAAGATTGTGCTGAACCCAGAGGAACACAAACTGCGCGACTTCAAGGATATGGTTCCCGAAAAACCAGCCTCAAACAATAAAAAATCGAAAAAGCGCAAATAAACGATGATCACCGCCGACCAACTTATCGAAATCGGACGCTACAACAAGGCGCACGGCATCAACGGCGAGATTTCCGCCACTTTCGACTGCGACACGATGGCCGTCGGCGAGCTGTCGGCTCTGGTATCGCCGATGGACGGCATTTTCGTGCCGTTCTTTGTCAACGGCATACGCCCGAAGAACAACGACACTCTGCTGCTGAAAATCGACGGCATCAGCAACGAGACGCAGGCTAAACGCCTCGTCAACTGCCCCATCTACGCTCTCGCCGAAGAAATGCCGGAGCAAGATGAGGTGTACTGCGACTTTTTCATCGGCTTCACAATCACAGACACCGACGGAAACACTATCGGCACAATAACCGACGTGGACGACTCCACGGAAAACGCATTGTTTGTGGTGGAAAACGAGGGCAAAACTGTCTATATCCCCATTTCGGAGGATTTCATCACGGAAATCGACGAGCAAGGAAAAACAATCGAGATGGATTTGCCCGAGGGCATCCTCGATTTATGACCCCGCGCAGCAGAATGCCTTCTAAATTTTGCTAATTAATCAAATATACTGTTTATCTTTTTTGATTTAACAGAGAGATTCTGTATCTTAGCGAGAAATATATAAAAAAACAGAATCTCAATGTCCGATAAAAATGACTTTCAAGAGTTCTCGGAAGACGCCGCTGTAAAGTTTATCAGAGAGCGGCTGTCGGAAGACGTGGCTTCACTGCTGTCAGACGACGACATCCTCGACATTGTCGATGCCGCCTACGACTACTATGACGACAACGGCCTGCTCGACTTGTCAGACTTCGACTCAGACGTAGACGAACGCAAAATGGCCAGCGCCATAATCGAAAGCACCGGCTGCGGCCTGACAGAAAGCGAAGTGTTGGAAATCATTGGATTGGAAAACCTTTACGAAGATTCGCTTAACGATTTCTAAGACATTTATGCGTGCAAAAAACATATTATATTCTCTTGCGGCTGGCTTTGTCGCAATCTCGATTTCAATAGCGCCGGCTTATGCCAAGGACAATTTCTTCAAACGCTCGGCAAATGCTGTGAAGGAATTCTTCAGCGACGACAAAAAGAAGGACGACAGCACTCCCGACAAGGAAAAGAAAGAAGAAAAAGCCAATCCCGAAAAGAGCGGCACAACAACAACAACAACAACAACAACAACACAGCCTGAAAGCGGAAAAATCGACGACAAATCGGTCACTGAGCTCTACGACCTGTCGTTTGAGGAAAACAAGGCTCTTCCGAAACTGGGCAACCAACGCGCTAAAATACGCGAATACCAGCAGATACAGGCAAAAAAACTATTGTCGTCAGGGCAAAACATCGAGACGACACGCAACGGAGAGGTAATTATAGCCACTGTCGCCGCCAACGACCTGTTTCTGCCAAACGACACCACACTGCGCCCAACGGCGGCAAAAGTGCTGCGCCCATATATGGAATACCTTAAAGAGCCCGACATGTACCGGATGCTACTGCTGATGCACAGCGACAACACCGGCTCAGAGGCATACACCAACCACCTCACCACGGTGCGCGTGTCGGCCGTGTTCGACTGGATAAAGGACAATGCCGCATGCAGCGACTATGTGATTCCCTATGCAATGGGCGCCGACGACCCGCTGCCAAACACTCCCAACAATTCTGTCGACAACCGCGAGAAGAACCGCCGGTTGGAGATTTATCTTGTCCCGGGCAAGTCTATGATACGCAAATCTTCACGCGGGCAGCTGAGATAAATCACACCACCATCTACAATACAAAAAAATCCATCAGAATTTCTTCCGATGGATTTTTTTGTGATCCGGCTGCGATTCGAACGCAGGACCCACAGCTTAGAAGGCTGTTGCTCTATCCAGCTGAGCTACCGGACCATCTTTTTCAAAAGTGTTGCAAAGGTACGGCAATTCATTGAAAATAGCAATAATCTTCCGAAGTTTTTTATCAGAAAATTACGCTAAAATCTGCCGAATAGCTTAAAATGAGCTATTTATGAGTATCTCACCTCAATAGAGGTAATGATTTGGCAACAGTCACAATTTCTGCAATATGCATATGTTTGCTGTCAAACAACTCTTCTCCGCTGTAAAGGTACAATAACCGCACAAAACAACAATCGCTATATTGGAATAATTTACACAAATAGCTTATTTTATAATGATTATCGCAAAATTTAATGTATATTTACAGCCGAATTCGGTGAATTTATGAAACTAAACAAGATTAAAGATATCTTAGACAGCACGGGTATTTCACAAACTTGGCTGGCAAAACAGTTGGGTAAGAGCATTAGCACGGTCAATTGCTATGCCCGGAATAGAATGTAATTATGGAGAATATACTTGATATTATAAAAAACGAAATTTCGCACGATTATTATCAACAGAACTTTCCTAATGATGGGCAACGATTTGTTGCATGGTATATGCCAATATACATTTAGATGATTAAATAATGAACGTGTGTGGATATAGCAATGGGACAGAATGATTTGACAAACATAAATGATGTTGTCTATCAGAAATTGATAGACAACATAACCACGCTATGGGGTGAGGCGAAATCAAAAGCCATTACTGCGGTCAATACCGAATTGCTTGATGCCAACTGGCAGACAGGCAAATATATCGTAGAATATGAGCTTAAAGGTAAGGATAGAGCTGAGTATGGCAAGCAATTACTTGTGAACCTTGCCAAAGACCTAACGGCAAGAAATGGGAAAGGCTTTAGTCGTTCTAATCTTGTCTATATGCGTAAGTTTTATCTTGCTTTTCCAATTTGTGAGACAGTGTCTCACAAATTGACATGGAGTCACTATTTTGAGCTATTGAAGTGCGATAATACACTTGAAATGCAGTTTTATTATACGGAGTCCATCAAAGAATGTTGGAAAGTCAGGGAACTGAAAAGACAGATGAAAAGTTGCCTGTTTCAGCGACTTGCCCTAAGCACAGACAAGGCAGGAGTTCTAGCTTTGGCTAACGAGGGGCATCAAGTACAAACTCCACAAGACATTATTCGCGACCCATTCGTACTTGAATTTGCTGGACTTCCCAAACAGAAACGCTATAAGGAAAGTGACTTAGAAAAGGCTCTTAAAGACCACATGGAGCAGTTCCTTTTGGAAATGGGGCGTGGCTTTGCTTTTGTCGGCAGACAATACTCCATGCAGATAGGCAGCCGACAGTTTAAGGTGGATTTGGTGTTCTACCACTGTATTTTGAAATGCTATGTGCTGATTGACTTGAAGCGAGCAGAGATAAAACATGGTGATATTGGGCAGATGAACCTCTACCTTAACTATTTCAAAACAGAAGTGTGTCAACCAGACGATAATCCACCCATCGGCATAGTTTTGGGAGCAAGAAAAGACGAGCTTCTGATGGAGTATGCCTTGGAGGACATTACAAACCAGTTGTTTGTGGCACGTTACCAACTCTATTTGCCAAAGCGTGAAGAACTGCAAGCACAACTCGACAAATTGTTAGACGAAGCTGAGCAACAACAATAAAGTAAGGACATTCCGAAGTTTTTTATCAGAAAATCTATCTTTCCTTCTTTTCGGCTCTAAATTATCCGTTTTTCTGCGGCTTGCCACGCCTCAGCCAATACGCTGCAGAGTTTGAAACGGGAATGTGGCCACATAGACATCGGTGCCTGCGGGCAGGTTCATTCCGGCAATGGCACGGCTGATTTCAGCCAACGGCACACCCTGCCCTTCCATCTCTCTTATTCTCTCCGAGATGAGCGCGGTGTCGATGCCAGCCGCTGCCACAACAGCGATGCCCTGCACATAGAGAGTATAGGCAGTTTCCTCCTCGACAGCACGGTGGCTGACGCTGCCGTCGGAGCTTATGTCAAAAAGGTGCAGCCGACAGACCGCACCTTCATAGACCGTATATGGCGCAAGGAAACGCATCATCTTGTCAGTTGCGCAGCCCGCGCTGATATGGATGGGCGTTGTAGATGTCCTGACGCAGGCGCGAGCGCGAAAGCGAGATTTTGTCGACAAAGACAGCGTTCTCCATCACCATTTTGTAGTTCATATATCCGTATACACGCTTTGTGGTGCGCGTGGAGTCGGTCTGCAGCACAATCGATGCCGTTTCTTCCGGCATCAGACTCTGCGACTGAAATTCAGAAGAGCCGTCGGCATAGTCCACTCCAACAAACAACGTTGCGGCGTTTTTCGCGTTGACCATCTGCATCCGCCATTCGTAGCGGTCGCCTGTGCGCATCTCGCTGTCGGCGGGATAAGAGAAAGCCAGCTGCACCAGACCGCCGCACTGACGCCTGTCGAAGAGCAAAGAGTGCGACTGCTGCCACACGTCAACGCTGTCGCCAGCCGCCACAAGCCTCTCTCCAACCTTCTTTGCCTCGTTGCGTGCGTCCCGCTGTCGGTCTTCAAGGATAGACACCACATCGTCGTAGACGTCGCCATAGATGTCAAGATTGTGTCCGTACCACATCAGCGACTTGTCGAAGTCGGCTTGCGTGTATCCGTTTTTAATCAGGATTGACTGCTTCAAAGCCTTGCGCGACTCATCGCTTCCATAGTCAGACCTGTTCAGCTCAACCACGGCGTCGCCTTCAGCCATGTCGGCAAGCAGTACAGCCATATCTTTCTCCGGAATCACCCCTTTGGGAGTCTTGGAGCAAGACGACAGCAGCGCCGCTGCAGCCACACACAATATGCACAGACAGGTTCTCATCTTATTGTTTTGCATCCTGGTCTCCGTCATGTTGTCCGGCTTCGCTTTTCTCAATTCCGGAGAACGACAAATACTTTGAATTGAAGAGTATCAGCCACACGATACCCACAGATATCGCCGCGTCGGCAAGATTGAACACCGGACGGAAGAACTCGAAATCGGTGCCACCCACCCACGGCATCCAGTCGGGCCATGTGCCCTGCACAAGGGGGAAGTGGAACATGTCGACCACCAAGCCGTGAAGAAACGTTCCGTAGCCGCCGCCTTCGGGGAAAAGCGTTGCAACGGAATACCACGTCGACTCACTGAAAATCAATCCATAAAACATTCCGTCGATAACGTTGCCTATGGCTCCGGCGGTAACCATCGACAGGCAGACAACGAAACTTTTCGGGTATGCCTCGTTCTTGCGTATCTTGAACAGGAAATACACGAGAGCCACCGACGCAAGGATTCTGAATATCGACAGGAACAGCTTTCCGCCCAATTCTATTCCAAACGCCATGCCCGGGTTCTCGATGAAATACAGTTCAGCCCAGTTGGTGAAAGGCATCGACTCGCCGAGGCGGAACGACGTTTTCACCCAAATTTTAATAACTTGGTCGGCAATTATAATCGCAAGGACTATAATTGCCGCCAAGGTTCCATTAGAAATTTTCTTTTTCTGCATCAATGAAGTTTACTTCTTTTTTAAACTTTCCTGCTGTTTGCCCTCGATGCTCAGAGTGGCGTGAGGCACAGCCTTCAAGCGCTCCTTGGGAATCAGTTTTCCCGTCTCGCGGCAAATACCGTAGGTTTTGTTCTCTATCCTGACAAGAGCCGCTTTCAGATGCTGGATAAACTTCATCTGGCGCTGAGCCAGGCGTCCCGACTCCTCTTTGTTGAGAGTGTTTGCGCCTTCCTCCAGCACTTTGAATGTAGGCGACGTGTCGGCGGTGTCGTTACCGTCAGAGTTTGTCACCTCATTCTTAAGCTGCTCATAGTCTTTATATGCCTTGTCGAGTTTGGCAAGGATAATCTCCTTGAATTCCTGCAACTCGGCGTCTGAATATCTCGTTTTTTCTGCCATAGTTATAAAAGTTATATCATTTCCCTATTTATGAATCTTTACAGATGCCGACAAATCAGGATACTCGTCCATGTCGAGCGGAGTGCGGTCGGCGTCGGCGATTTCGGCGATGGTGACGCTCTCTGCGAGCACCTGACGGCCGATATAGTCGGCATATTCGCGCACAGCCTCATCAGTGGCGGCATTCGGGGTGACCACAACATCGATTTTGTCAGTTATCTCAAATCCCTGACTCTTGCGGATGTTCTGGATGCGGTTCACGAGTTCGCGGGCGATGCCCTCGCGGCGCAGCTCGTCGCTGACAGTGATGTCGAGCGCCACAGTGAGCGAGCCCTCGTTGGCAACAAGCCAGCCCGGGATGTCCTCCGAAATCACTTCCACGTCGGAAAGCTCAACCACAGCCTCTTCACCGTTAACGGTAAACGCAAACTTGCCCTGCTTCTCAAATTCGATAATGTCGTGCTGCGACATTGCCGTAATCTGCGCGGCAAGGAGTTTCATTATCTTGCCAAACTTCGGACCGAGCTTCTTGAAGTCGGGTTTCACCTTCTTCACGAGCACGCCCTCGTCGTTGCCCACAAACTTGATTTCCTTTACGTTGACCTCGTTCTTGATAAGCGCGCTCATTGCCTCTACGCTGTTTTTCTGTGCCTCGCTCATCACCGGCACCATGATCATTGCCAGCGGCTGACGCACTTTCAGGTTGGCCTTGCGGCGCAAAGCGAGCACCATCGACGTGATGTCCTGAGCCATCTTCATCTCCTCCTCAAGCGCCTTGTTGATTACGCTTTCGTCGGCAACAGGGAAGTCGGCCAAGTGAACCGATGTCGACTCGCCGGTAGTAGCGGCGGTCAGGTCGGTGTACAGACGGTCGGCAAAGAACGGCGATACGGGAGCAATCAGCAGAGCCACCGTCTTCAGACATGTGAACAGAGTCTGATAAGCCGACAGTTTGTCGTCGTTCATCTCGCCGCCCCAGAAACGCTTGCGGTTGAGGCGCACATACCAGTTGCTCAGGTTGTCGCCCACGAAATCCGAGATGGCGCGTGCAGCCTTTGTAGGCTCATAGTCATCGAGATCGGCCGACACTTCCTTAACCAGCGTGTTGAGCAGAGATATGATCCAGCGGTCGATTTCCGGGCGTTTCTCCACAGGAATCTGTTCCGCGGAATTGTCAAATCCGTCGACGTTGGCATAAAGAGCGAAGAATGAATATGTGTTGTAGAGCGTGCCGAAGAATTTGCGGCTCACCTCCTCTACTCCAGCGGTGTCGAATTTCAGGTTGTCCCATGGCGAAGAGTTTGAAATCATGTACCAACGCAGCGGGTCGGTGCCATATTTTTCAATCGCGCCAAACGGATCTACGGCATTCCCAAGACGCTTGCTCATCTTGTTGCCGTTCTTGTCGAGGACAAGTCCGTTGGAGATTACCGATTTGTATGCTTTCGTGTCAAACACCATTCCAGCGATGGCGTGCAGAGTGAAGAACCAGCCACGAGTCTGGTCCACTCCCTCGGCGATGAAATCGGCTGGATACACCTCTCGCTTGTCAAACGCCTCTTTGTTTTCAAACGGATAGTGAATCTGAGCGTAAGGCATCGAGCCCGAGTCAAACCACACATCGATCAAGTCGAGCTCGCGACGCATTGGCTTTCCGCTGTCGGAAACCAGCTTGATGTCGTCGACATACGGACGGTGCAGGTCGATTTTATCGTAGTTCTCAGCCGTGTATACACCAGGGACGAAGCCTTTGTCCTTGTAAGGGTTGCTCTTCATCACGCCGGCAGCCACAGCCTTTTCGATTTCGTTATAGAGCTCCTCAACGCTGCCGATACACTTCTCCTCGTCGCCGTCTTCGGTGCGCCAGATAGGCAGCGGAGTGCCCCAATAGCGGCTGCGCGAGAGGTTCCAGTCGTTAAGGTTTTCAAGCCATTTGCCGAAACGTCCGGAGCCTGTCGACTGCGGCTTCCAGTTTATAGTGTTGTTGAGTTCAATCAGACGGTCGCGCGACGCCGTTGTGCGGATAAACCAGCTGTCGAGCGGATAGTAGAGCACAGGTTTGTCGGTGCGCCAGCAGTGAGGATAGTTGTGCACATGCTTCTCAATCTTGAACACCTTGTTCTCCTGCTTCATCTCCATACACAAGCGGATGTCGAGACTTTCAGCGGCAGCGGCTGCTTTGTCGTCATATTTTCCATCGACGTTGAACTGCGGGTCGTAGGCATTCTTCACCCAAGCCCCCTGATAGTTCTTATACACGTCGACATCGACACACTCCGCCACGAAACGCTCGTCGAGCTCGTCGAGCATATAGAATTTGCCCGTAAGGTCGACCATCGGACGCGTCTCGCCCTTCTTGTTGATCATGAACAGCGACGGGATGCCTGCCGCACGTGCCACAAAGGCGTCGTCGGCACCGAATGTCGGTGCGATATGCACGATGCCCGTACCGTCGTCGGTGGTCACGTAGTCGCCAGCGATTACGCGGAAAGCCTTGTCGGCTGCATTCTTGAAATTGCCGTCGGCGTCCATCTCCACAGGCTTCACCCATGGGAACAGCTGCTCATAGTGCATGCCCACCAAGTCGGGACCCTTATATTCAGCCACCACCTTGAACGGCACCAGCTTGTCGCCCGGCTTATAGTCTTCGAGCGCCAGCCCATCGGCCTTCTGGTTGAAGTGGTGGTAAAGCAGCGGTTTTGCCACGATTGCCGTGATTTTCTCGCCGTTATATCCATTGTATGACTGCACAGCGAGATAGTCGATTTTCGGGCCCACGCAGAGCGCCGTGTTTGAAGGCAATGTCCACGGAGTAGTGGTCCATGCGAGGAAATACGGCGTACCCCATTCAGCCATTTCCGGACGCGGATTCTTGATGCGGAACTGAGCCACGCAAGTTGTGTCCTTCACGTCGCGGTAGCATCCCGGCTGGTTAAGCTCGTGCGAGCTCAATCCTGTTCCGGCAGCCGGCGAATAAGGCTGGATTGTGTAGCCTTTGTAGAGGTATCCTTTTTTATAGAGTTGCTGGAGCAGCCACCAGACCGACTCCATATAGCGGTTGTCGTAAGTGATATACGGATCTTTTGTGTCGACCCAGTATCCCATCTTGTGGGTAAGGTCTTCCCATTCCTTGGTGTATTTCATCACCTCGCGTCGGCAAGCCATGTTGTAGTCGTCGACAGAGATTTTCTTGCCGATGTCCTCCTTGGTGATGCCGAGCGACTTCTCCACTCCGAGCTCCACGGGCAGACCGTGAGTGTCCCATCCAGCCTTGCGCTTCACATGGAAACCCTTCATCGTCTTGTAGCGGCAGAACAAATCCTTTATGGTGCGTGCCATCACGTGGTGGATGCCCGGCATACCGTTTGCCGAAGGCGGACCCTCATAAAACACAAACGAAGGATGTCCCTCGCGGATTTTCATACTTTCCGCAAAAACCTGTTCTGCGTCCCATTTTTCCAGAACCTCCTTATTGACGTCGGAGAGGTTGAATCCATTATATTCCTTAAATTTATTCTTCATTAGAATAACTGCTTATCAATTTTTGTGCAAAGATAGTGCAAGGCGAGCGAAATGCAAAACAAACTTGTTTGATTTTGCTTTTCCTTGGCAACCTTCTGAACTTCGCAGACCTCAAAATCTCAGAAATAAATTAGCAACATTAGGCAGAATCTGACTACTTTTGCAAAAACTTTTTTTCAGCACATGTTATGAGACAACAACTTTGGGACAAAACCGCCATAGTCTTCGCCGTCGGAATCTTTCTGACGTTTGTGGCATTCGATGTGATATGGTGTATGGACACCACCTTCGCATCGTTCTCTTTCTTTGAGACATACGCAACTAAAATCATCGCAACGCTGGCGCTGGCAGGCGTCTATGCCCTGACACGCTGCCGATGGGCGCAGATTGTGGTCATGGCTCTGCTCGACGTGCTGCTGGTTGCCAACTTGATGTATTTCCGCACCTACTACTCCGCCATCCCGGCAAGCTCATATCTCGAGGCGGGCAATCTTGCCGACTTCAAGGCAAGTGTGACCGACTCGCTGCGGTGGGCAGACATCGTCCTGCTGCTCATCTCCATAGCAACAGCCGTCATGGCATTTCGTTACAAAACCACCAAGCGTCAGCCGCTGACAGCCGTGCTGAAATGGTGGGCAGCGCCGCTTGCAGGCTTCGCCCTGCTGCTCACGGGCGTCAATCTGTGCAAAGGAGGCTTCCACAAGTCGTTGCGCTCCGTGCGCCAATCGGCTTATCTCTGTTCTGCCGACGCGCCTATCTTCTCGGTCTTCGGATGCATCTGGTATGACATCACCGACGCCGCCGAGCCAATCACGCCCGAGAAGCAGGCGGAGATTGAGAGATGGCTGGCGTCGCAACCGAAACACCAGCCTGCCGACAGCGTCACGGAAAAACGCAGCAACCTGCTGATTGTCTTCGCCGAGTCGCTTGAAAGCTGGGTGCTTGAGAAGAAAGTCGACGGCAAGGAAATCACGCCTTGCCTGAACAGACTGCTGAAAGAGAAGTCGACGCTCTACGCACCCAATGTGCTGACACAGGTGAAGGGCGGACGTTCAATCGACGCGCAGCTGATGATTTGCAGCGGACTGCTGCCGCTGATGAGCGGCACGTACAGCAGCCTCTACTACGACAACACATTCTACACGCTTCAGAAAGCGATGCGCGGGCTGAAGCACTCCCGGAGCTACCTGCTGACCATCGATAAGGTGTCGACATGGAATCAGGGCGCGGTGGCACGCAGCTTCGGAACCGACACCATAATCTCCTACCACGACTTCAAGATGACCGAGGCATTCGGCACCCACAAGCGCATCGGCGACGCCTCGTTTTTCCAGCAATGCCGGGAGAAGATTGAGCGCGGCGAGGTGTGGAAGCCGGGCGAGTCGGTCTACATGCAGTTTGTCACATACTCCGGCCACGCGCCGTTCAAGCTGCCCAACCATCTGCGCACCATCACGTTTCCAGCGTCTATCCCGGAGAAGGCCGCCGACTATATGACCACCGCCCACTACACCGACAAGGCCATCGGCTACTTCGTGGCTTATCTGAAGACGCTGCCGCAATACAAAGAAACCATTGTGGTGATTGTCGGCGACCATGAGGGACTGGCGTCCTACCGTCAGGAACTCGTCGGCAACCCAGCCTGCCGCGGACTGGTGTCAGACAAGCAGCTCACGCCGTTTATCGTGCTCAACTCGCCAGTTGGGATGCGCTACGACAAGTTTATGGGACAGATTGACATCTACCCCACACTACTCAATCTCATGCAGCTCGACGCCTACCGCTGGCACGGTCTGGGACAAAGCATCCTCGACCCGCGCAAGCATGGCGTTGCCGTAGGCTCGGTGATGAATGTGGAAGGCACGGGAAGCGACAAGGAGGTGGAGCGTCTGAAGGAGGCTCACACCGTGTCGGACTACATGCTTCGCTACGATTGGCTGAAACGCCTCGACTAAAGCCGTCCCTCGTCGCTGTAGCTGTAGAATCCCCTTGACGAGAAGATGATATGGTCCACCACGCAGACGTCGATCAGCTTGGCGGCATTTTTGAGTTTGTCAGTCAGAGCGTCGTCGTGCGCGCTTGGGCGCAACGAGCCTGACGGATGGTTGTGTACAAGAATTATTGCAGAGGCAAGATTGTCGATGGCGTGGCGCAACACAATCTTCACGTCGACCACCGTCGCCGCCACCCCTCCCTGGCTTATCCTGGCACGCGTGATGACGCGTTTGGCAGTGTTCAGATAGATTACCCAGAACTCCTCATGGTCGAGTCCCGTCAGCTTGTCGAGCATCAAGTCGTATGCCTTCGACGGCATATTGATCACCGGTTTCTCCACCGGACCCTCCTGCGCATATCGCTTGCCCAGCTCAATGGCGGCAAGCAGCGTCACCGCCTTTGCGTCGCCCACGCCCTTGAACGAGCGCACGAGGTTGCGTATGGTGCGCCTCGACAACTCCTGAAGGCTGTTGCCCGAATCGGCAAGAATGCGTTGCGACAGGTTTATCACCGACTCGCCGGGAGTGCCGCTTCCGAGCAGCAGCGCGACAAGTTCGGTGGTGGTCAGTGCCTCCACACCAATAGCCAACGCCTTCTCCCTCGGACGGTCCTCCGCCGATAGGTCGGCAATCCGGCTTGACCTGTAAGGTGTTTCCATCGCAGTGATGTCTGTGTGTGTTTATTTTCCTTTTCTGATGGCTATCTCTTCCTCGATGTTGCGTCCGCGGCGGAGAATGATTTTCGTGAAGAACGCTTTGAGGAAACCGCAACCGTAGCCGCCGAGCTGCACCACGCTCGCCACAATCGACAGGGCGGCGATTTTAAGGCTCTTGGTCATCGCAAGGGCACAGCCGAACACGGCAAGCAGATATGCCGCCAGCGGCAGCAGCCACATCCACGACACAACCGCCGCCAGCACAGCCATGGCCGCCACACCTGTCACAAACACGGCAGGAAGCCAATGCACGAGTTTCAGCGAGTCGGGATAGAGCAGATAAAGCGTGATGCGCGACATGCCGAACACATAGACCTGACGGCAGAACAGCCGCATGTTTACGCGCCGCTTGTGATAGACGTAGGCCTCGCGAATCAGCGATATCGCGAATCCAGCCTGGCGTATGCGCGTGCTCATGTCGATGTCTTCGGAAAACATCTCGCGGAATCCGCCCACCTTCTCCCACACCCGGCGTGAGAAGCCCATGTTGAACGTGCGCGGCACGAATTTCTCCAGCTGCACCTTGCCACCGCGGATTCCTCCGGTGGTAAGGAATGACGTCATCGAATAGTTGATTGCCTTCTGCGTGTCGCTGAACGACGAATGGGCGGCATCGGGACCGCCGAAGCAGTCTGTAGGCCTCTCCTCCAACGCCTTGCGCAGCGTTGCGATGTAGTGTTCCGGAATCACGCAGTCGGAATCAAAAAAGAGGAAATACTCGCCCGATGCACGCTCCATTCCGTAGTTGCGCGCAATGCTCCGTCCCTCGTTCTCCTTGTAGAAGTACTTCACGTCGACCCTGTCTTCAAACTCCTTCACCGCAGCGTCGCACCGCAGCGTCGAGCCGTCTTCGACAAGCACCACCTCAAAGTCCTTGTCGGTTTGTTTCGACAGGCTGTCGAGCAGGTCGCGCACCTCGTCAAGACGGTTGTAGACGGGTATTATTATAGAGAAATAAGCCATCGTCTTATAGTGTTATTTTGCAAGCAGTTCGTCGACCTTTGCAGCCAAGTCGTTGCCGCGCAAGTCGCGCGCCAGGATTGTTCCGTCGGGAGCGAACACGATGATATGCGGGATTCCGCTCACGCCATAGATTTCTGTAGCCTCCGACTGAGCGTTGTCGATGATTGTCCACGGCAAAGCCAGCTCCTTGACACATTTTTTTGTGTCGGCAGGCTCGTCCCACACGGCAAGGCCTACCACTTTCAGCCCCTTGCCGTTGTATTTTTCGTAGATTCCCTTCAGCGTAGGCATTTCACGGCGGCACGGACCGCACCAGCTTGCAAAGAAGTCGAGCACCACATAGTCGCCCTTGCCGACGTAGTCAGACAGTTTCACCGTCTTGCCGTTGCTCATTTTCACGCTGAAGTCGGTAAACATCTGTCCGGGAGCGGTCTTCTCCATGCTTAGAGCCTTTTGCTTGTATGACGCCACCGCATTCGATTCCTTTATCCATTGCACGGCGCCGTCGAGCAGCTCGTCCATCTCAGCCACCGTCATACCGTCGGCAATCTGCAGGAACAACATGTATCCCGCGGCGTTTGTCTTGTTTGCCTTATATGTTTCCACAAGGATGTCGCCGCTCTTCTGCGCCACATCGTTGTAAAGCGTCTCGGCGGCCTTCATTTTCTCGTCGTTGCTCATCTGCGACTGCATGATTTGCTTCTGGCGGGCTTTGTAGTCCACCGTAAGGCTGTCGAGCATATCGCCTACACCCTCCACGATGTTGTTCAGCCGTGTGCCTTTCACCTGACCGCGGTCATTTATTGTCGCAGTGCCCGGCTCAAGGATGAAGCTCAGCCGTCTTTTGCTTCCTTCGGCAATAGCAGCAGGGACAGCCTCCCCGGCACCAACCTCCGTTGCAAACACCAGCTTGCCGTTTTTCACCACCGCGCTGTCGATGCGTTCACGCGTGTCGAGATTTATTATATACATTTTTTTGCCGTTAAGCTCCGCGGGCACCGAGCCCGACAGATTCATCGTGGCGACCTGCGCCGTTGCGGCAGCCACACCGATGGCAAACATTGCCATTGCCGTATTTATCCGTTTCATCAGTCTTGTTTTTATTTGTAAAGGAAACGGCGTATTGACCGTTTCGGTGTTTTCTCGAATTCTTCCTCGTGGATTTCCACAGCAGCCACCTGCGAGTAGGCAGGGATCTCCTTATTGAGCGCCGCGATGTTGTCGTCCATCTGCTTTTTGATGTCGTCGTCGGTCAATCCCTGCGACTGTGCCAAGTCGTAGTCGGGATGCACCAGAGCGATGATTTTTCCGTCGCGTTCAATCACAATCGACTCGTTGACGTATGGCAGGTTGTTGAGTTTCTGCTCGATTTCCTCTGGATATATGTTCTGCCCCGACGGGCCGAGAATCATATTTTTGTTGCGTCCGCGGATATATATGAATCCGTCGCTGTCCACGTTGCAGATGTCGCCGGTATGCAGCCAGCCGTCGCGCAGCGCCATTTCAGTCTCCTCAGGGTTCTTATAGTATCCGAGCATCACGTTCGCGCCTCTCACGAGCAGCTCTCCAGCCACATTCTCAGGGTCGGGAGAGTCGACCATTATCTCCACGTTGTCGGTAGGACGTCCGCAGGAGCCTGGACGGTTTTCCTCGTGTCCGGCATACGAAATCAGCGGCGCGCATTCCGTCATTCCGTAGCCCACAGTGTAAGGGAAGTTGATGCGGCGCAGGAATTTCTCCACGTCGGCGTTGAGAGCCGCACCGCCCACGATGATTTCAAACAGATCTCCGCCGAACGCCTCGTTGAGTTTGGCTTTGATTTTGCCGAGCAGACGGTCGTTGACAAAGGGCACAGTCATCAGCAGCTTCATCACCGGCTTGTCGAGCAGCGGGAACACTTTTGTCTTGATGATTTTCTCCAGCACCAACGGCACTGTCACAATCAGACGCGGATGCGTCTTGGCGAAAGCGTCCATGATGATTTTAGGCGACGGCACACGCGTCAGGAAATGCAAGTGGCAACCTTTCGACAACGGGTGCAGCATCTCGATCGAGAGGCCGAACATGTGTGCCAGCGGGAGCATGCAGATTGTGTCATGTCCCGGGCCGAGCCACGACAGTTTGGTTAGGGCGAAGGCTATGTTTGACGAGATGGCGCGGTAGGGCACCATCACACCTTTTGAGAATCCGGTAGAGCCAGATGTATAGTTGATTATTGCCAGACGGTCCATATCGGGGGTCTTGTAGACCACGTCGTCGGCAGTGAAGCGTTCAGGATAGCGCTGACCGAAAATCTCGTTCAAGTGTGCGCGCGCATATATTATCTTTTCGTTGTTTGACTCAAAGAGGCTGTAGTCGGCGATGTTGAACGCCGCCTCCACCTTCGGAGCGTTGGCGATGTCGATCTGCCCCCACACGGTTGTGTCGCAAAACAGGATGCGCGCATCCGAATGGTTGAGGATGTGATGGATTGAGTCGGCCTTGAATTCGTGCAGGATAGGCACCGGCACCGCGCCGTAGGTCATTCCTGCGATAAACGCCACCGCCCATTGGGTGCTGTTTTTTCCGCAGAGGGCAATCTTGTCGCCCTCCGCTATGCCCGCATGTTCAAAAAGCAGATGCAGTTTAGCCACTTTCCGCGCCACGTCGCGATATTGCAACGATATGCCGCCAAAATCGGTGAACGCCAGTTCTTCCCAATTCTTTTTTATTGAATTTTGGAGTATTTCATTAATATGTTGCATAATGATTTTTTTCTTTATCATTTCTGCAAAAATAACTATAAAAACCGAATGTACAAACGATTCCTGACCATTTGTCGGGTTTTTCTGCCTTGCAGGCTATGGATTGGTAAATTTAAGTTAACGCCAGAGCGCGTTTTCAGTGTTCATCTATCAAAATCAATGAAGCGTACCCCGATGCAGCCGCTTTAATCTATTGTGTTTTTTCTTGCCGTTTTTCGACCATAATTTTGCATTGGATTAATACATAGTTTTATGCAATTACACGTGAAAATTTTTGTTTTTGGTTTGTTGGCCTGTCCGTCTGCGTTGATGCAGGCGGCAGAGTCCGACAACTCAGCTGCGGCATGGACGTTCAGCCAATGTCTGGACTATGCCTACAGCAACAACATCAGCCTGCAGAGACTTGTTCTTGACAACCAAAGCGACGAGGCGACGCTCGAGCAATCGAAAGCGCAGTGGCAACCAACGCTCGGCTTCTCCACCACGCAGGGCTACATCAACTACGCCTCACCGTCGGAGAATCAGACAGCCAATGTCTATTCGGGCGCCTACGACCTCAACGCCTCGTGGACAGTGTTTAACGGCAATATCCGCCGCAATCAGATAAAATATGACGAAATGCAGCAGCGCATCTCCGCTCTCGGTGTCGACGAGCAGCGCTACACGCTTCAGACGGAGATTCTGTCGAAATATCTAAACATCCTGTATGCAAAGGAGGCTATCGCCATAGCACGCAAGAATGTGGAGGTGAGCAAGTATCAGATGGAGCGCGCCGAGGCACTGATGAATTCGGGCAAGCTGTCGCGGGTCGACTATTCGCAGATTGAGTCGCAATGGCACACCGACCGCTATTCGCTCACCACAGCCGAGACCAATCTGGCATCTGCAAAAGTAGCTCTGAAAACGCTTCTGGAACTCGACATCACAACCGACTTCGACGTTGCCGACATCGACTTCGACGATGCGGAAATCGCAGCCGAGCTGCCGCGCAAGACCACCGTGTTTGACACGGCTTGCTCATGGATGCCGGCGCTGCAACGCTACAAACTGGCAGGCGAGGCGGAGCAGTACAGCATCGACATTGCCCGTGGCGGCTACTACCCTACCGTGTCGCTCAACGCCGGTGTCGGCACGTCAAACACATCGGGCAGCGGAAATCTCGGCACGCAGCTGAAGGAGCGTCTCAACGAGCAGATTTCGGTGACTGTCAGTGTGCCTATCCTCGACCAGAAAAAGAACAAGACGGCGGTTGCGAAAGCACGGATTGCCCGACTCAACGCCGACCTCGACTATCAAGAGGCCGTGACATCGCTGTCGCAGACAATCGAGGGTGTATACATCGATGCGGAGAACGCCCAGGCAAAGTATGAGAGCTGCGCTGAGAAACTGAAGAGCGCGTCGCTGACCGACGAGCTGGTAAACGAGCAGTTCGCGCTCGGACTGGTCAACACGCTCGACCTTCTCAACGCCCATTCCTCGCTGCTGACGGCGCAGCAGGAGTTGCTTCAGGCAAAATATCTCACAATCCTCAACAAGCGATTGCTCAACTTCTATCAAACACAACAAATATCACTTTAGCAACAATATGAATCCCAACAAGTTATCAACATTGATTTTGTCAGTCACCCTAACATTGGCCTCGTGTGCCGACAAAGAGAAGATACAACTCGAGACGGCAACGGTATCTGCCGGCGCCATCAGCGAAACCGTAACCGCCACCGGAACGCTTGAAAGCGTGACTCAGGTGGATGTGGGTACGCAGGTGACGGGTAAAATCACCAAACTGTTTGCCGACTACAACTCGGTGGTCAAGAAAGGCGAACTGATAGCCGAAATCGACAAGACCTTGCTCGAAAGCGAGGTGGAGGCTGCCAACGCCAATCTTGAGAGCGCGCGCTCCACCTACGAATACCGCAAGACAAACTATGAGCGCGACCGCAAGCTGCACGACAAGAAACTGATAAGCGACTACGACTATGAGACTTCGCGAAACGAATACGACGTGGCGCGCCTCGCCTATCAGAAGAGCAAGGCCGACCGCGTGAAGGCCACGGAGAATCTCGGCTATGCCGAAATCTACGCTCCTATCGACGGCATCGTGATATCGCGCGAGGTGGAAATCGGACAGACCGTCGTTGCCAACATGACGGTTGCCAATATCTTCACCATCGCCGACCTTGACAACATGCATGTGATAGCCGACGTCGACGAGGCCGACATTGGTCAGGTGAAGGTGGGACAACGGGTTACGTTCACCGTCGACGCCTACCCCGACGACGTGTTCAACGGCAAGGTGACGCAGGTACGCCTGAACCCCACAGAGGAATCGAACGTGATTACCTATGAGGTGGTGGTTTCAGCCGACAACGCCGACCACAAACTGATTCCCGGACTGACAGCCAACATCACCATCTATACCGCCGAGTCGCAGAATGCGCTCATTGTGCCAGCCTCCGCCATTAAATTCTCGCCCAAGGACCTTGACGACGAGTCGCTTCCTAAAAAAGCACAGGACGCGCCCAAAGAAGCGAAGGCGGTGGTGTGGACAGTGCGCGACAACAAGCTCTATCCCGTGGCAGTGACCATCGGCACAAACAACGGTGTCAGCGTGGAGATTCTGTCAGGACTCAAGAAGGGCGACGTGGTGGCTGTCGACTACTCAGCCGATATGGCGGCGCAGCAAGCCGGCGGCAGCGAGGAAAGCAGTCCGTTCGCGCCAAAACATCCTGGACAGAAAAAGAAGGAGGGACAAAAATGAAAGAGATAATCCGTCTCGACGGCATCCACCGCAATTTCGTTGTGGGCGGGGAGACCGTCCATGCGCTGCGCGGAGTGTCGTTCACAATCAACGAGGGCGAGTTTGTCACAATCATGGGCACATCGGGTTCAGGAAAGTCGACGCTGCTCAACATTCTCGGATGCCTCGACACACCCACGTCGGGCAACTACTTCATCGATGGCGCGGAGGTGCAGAAAATGAGCAAAAACGAGCGCGCCTACATACGCAACCGTAAAATCGGATTCGTGTTTCAGAACTACAACCTGCTGCCGAAAACCACTTCGGTGGAGAACGTCGAGCTGCCGCTTTTCTACAACTCCGCAATCGGAGCCAAGGAGCGCCGACGCCGCGCCGAGGAAGCCCTCGACGCCGTGGGGCTGCACGACCGCATGATGCACAAGTCGAACCAGATGTCGGGCGGACAGCAGCAGCGTGTGGCAATCGCCCGCGCGCTGGTCAACGACCCGGTGCTGATTCTTGCCGACGAGGCCACCGGCAACCTCGACACGCGCACGTCGTTCAGCATTCTGACGCTGTTCCAGCAGCTGCACAGCATGGGACGCACCATCATTTTCGTGACCCACAACCCGGAGCTGTCCGACTACAGCAGCCGCAACATCGTGCTGCGCGACGGCAAAATCATCTCCGACGAGCGCAACCCCAACCCTAAATCGGCAGAAGAAGTCTATAAATCATTACCCGTAATCAACGACTGACAAGATGAAGATTGGAAATCTATTCAAAATAGCACTCAAAGCGTTAAACAACAACAAGATGCGGTGCTTCCTGACGATGCTCGGCATCATCATCGGAGTGGCTTCCGTAATCACGATGCTCGCCATCGGCCAAGGCTCCAAAGACAGCATCAAGAAGCAGATTTCAGAGATGGGAAGCAACATGATAATGATTTTTCCCGGCAATATGGAGCGCGGCGGCGTGCAGCAGAGCAGCGACGACATGCAGTCGATGAAGCCCATCGACTTCGAGAACATCCGCGACGAGGCAAAATTCGTGGCAGCGGTGTCGCCGATGGTAAGCAGCCAGGGACAGTTTATCTGCGGCGCCAACAACTACCCGTCGAAGGTGGAGGGCGTCAATGCCGACTATCTTGAAATCCGCAAGCTGAAGGTGAAGGACGGTATGGCATTTTCCGACCTCGACATCAAGCGCGCCTCCAAGGTGTGTGTTGTTGGCAAGACGGTGGTCGACAAGTTGTTTCCCGACGGCGGCAACCCCATGGGCCGCGTAATCAGGTTCAACTCTATACCGCTGACAATCATCGGTGTGCTGGAGTCGAAAGGCTACAACAGCATGGGTCAGGACCAGGACGACATTGTGCTTGCGCCCTACACCACCGTGATGAAGCGCATCCTCGCCATCGACTACATACAAGGCATCTTTGCCTCCGCCCTCACCGAGGCGGCCACCGACCAGGCTACCGACGAGATTGAGAAAATCCTCAACCGCAACCACAAAATCAAGAGTGTGGAGGATGAGGACTACGACATCCGTTCACAGCAGGAATTGAGCGAGATGCTCAACTCCACCAGCGACATGATGACGCTGCTGCTCGCCTGCGTGGCAGGCATCTCGCTTCTCGTGGGCGGCATCGGCATTATGAACATCATGCTCGTGTCGGTGACCGAGCGCACGCGCGAGATTGGCCTGCGCATGAGCATCGGCGCGCGCGGACGCGACATCATGACGCAGTTTCTCATCGAGTCGATAATCATCAGCGTAGCCGGAGGCGTCATCGGCGTGGTGCTTGGCGCGGCAGCGTCGCTGTCGGTGAAATTTTTATTGAACTGGCCTGTGACAATTCAAATTTATTCTGTAGTTTTGTCATTCCTTGTGTGCACGGTCACTGGAGTGTTTTTCGGATGGTATCCGGCGCGCAAGGCGGCGAATCTTGACCCTATAGAAGCATTGAGATATGAATAGCATTCCCACCACAAAGCGCAGCACGATACTCGGCCTGATGACACACGTCATCGTGCTGACCATCGTGTTTATCCTTCCGGAGGTGATTTTCACCGCCGCCATGGGACAACGGGCTAAATTCGGGCCGCGCCGTTTCGACATCTACATCCACACGGTGATGTACATCATCACGTTCTACGTCAACTACTTCATCCTCATTGACCGGCTGCTGTTCAAAAAGCGCACGTGGCTCTACCTTGTCGTGGCGGCGCTGTTTGCCGCGCTGATGGTTGTGGCGGGCAGCTACTCCCACATCGTCATCGACAAGCTGCTGGGAGTTGCGCCGCCGCCACACCGTCGCGGACACCACGGCGGAGGACTGTTTATCGTCAGCATTATGATGCGCGACTACGTGATGCTTATTCTCACCATCGGCTTGAGCGTGGCGTTGAAGATGGGCTTGCGCTGGACAAGGATAGAGAAGCTCAACGAGCGGATAATCACCGAGCGCAAGGACATGGAGCTGCGCAACCTCAAAAACCAGCTCAACCCCCACTTCCTGTTCAACACGCTCAACAACATCTATGCACTGACGGCGTTTGACACGGAGAAGGCGCAGAACGCCATACACCAGCTGAGCAAGCTGCTGCGCTACACGCTCTACGAAAGCGACGGCACGCAGGTGACGCTCGACAAGGAGCTGCAATTCATCAGAAGCTACATCAACCTGATGGCGTTGCGTCTCAGCGACAACACCCGCCTGACGGTAAGCATCCACGACGGCGGCACAAACGGCTTGGAAATCGCCCCGATGATGTTCATCTCACTGGTGGAAAACGCCTTCAAGCACGGAGTGAGCGCCGGCTCGGAGTCGTTTATCGACATCCGCATCACGCTTGACGGCAACCGCATCTGCTGCCACGTTGAAAACAGCCTGTTTCCGAAGCAAGAGTCAGACAAAAGCGGCTCGGGCATCGGACTTGCCAACCTGCAGCGCCAGCTGGAGCTGCTCTACCCCGAAAGCCACGACTACAGCGCCGAAGCCCCGCTGACGGATACGGCAGATTTGGGGAGCCAGGTGTTTTTTATAAAAATGTAACATCTTTTTTGCCGCGGAAATGTTGCTATTTCGCCAGGGATTGCCTATACTGGATGTAGACACATCAAAGGTCTCCCTCTGGGAGGTGGCGCAGCGTAAGCCGCGACGGAGGGAGAGAGCCCTATCTATGCCCAAAGTTTCGGGCAATCGGTAAGCTCTCTCCCCCATCGCCTACGGCGGAGCCCCCCAGAAGGGGCCGTTTGCGTGTGCGCTCGGCATAGAGGCAAAGGAGGTCTCACCCATGGATAAGCCGCAAAGCACCCGGCGACGCAAGGCGCGGCGGCGAGTGATGGTGCTGCTGGTGCTGTGCTGCGCCGTGTTTGCGCTGTTTCTGGCACGGCTGGCCTGGCTGCAGTTTGCCATGGCCGACCACTACGCCCAGAAAATGGCCGAGGCCAGTTCGGCCAGCTACACCCTGCCCCAGCATGCGGCGCGGGGTGCCATCACCGACCGCAGCGGCACGGTGCTGGCCCAGGATGAGACAGTCTACGACGTATACCTGCGGGTTCCCGCCCCGCCGGGCACGAACCTGCGGGAGACGGTAAACACAATAGCGGCGCTGACAGGCGGCAAGGATGTGGAAACACAGCTTGCCGCCTTTTGTTCTGCCGTTTCGGCCGGGGAGCTGCCGGTTACCCAGGGGTTGGACAGCATCGGGGCCGCCGCTTACTACCGCACCGGGCTGGTGCAAAGCGGCGCGGTGCGGCTGGCCGCGCGGGGCGTACGTCGCTGGCCGGATGGCACAATTTTGCCCCACGCGCTGGGTTTTACGGGGCCGGTCACCGCCGAACAGTGGCCCGCTGCCAGGGCCCAGGGGCTGGCGATGGACGCGACAATAGGCCAAAACGGTTTGGAAGCCGCCTACGACACCCTACTGCGCGGGCGGGACGGCCAGCTGCAGATCAATGTCGGTTTGGACGGTGTAACGCGGGAAGCCGTGCAGACATCCGCCCCTGTACCCGGCTGTACGCTGGTGCTGACGCTGGACGCCGACCTGCAAAAGACCCTGCAGACTGCCCTGCAAAACCAGATGGACACCCTGCGCACCACCAAGGGCATCGGAGCCGGACGAGAGGTCAGGGCCGGAGCCGCCGTAGTGGTGGATGTGCGCACCGGCGGCATTTTGGCCGCAGCCAGCCTGCCGGATTTTGACCTGAGCCGCTATCGCAGCGACTATGCCGCGCTTTCGGCGGACAGCACCGCTCCCCTGCTGGACCGGGTCTGCCAGGGGCTGTATGCGCCGGGTTCGGCTTTCAAGCCCGCTGTGGCGGCCGCAGCTTTGACAGCGGGCATCGACCCTGCCGCCACCGTAAACTGCACAGGTAAGTACTTTTATTACAGCAACTACCACCCCGGCTGTTTGCAGTACGGCCACCGCGGGCCGGTGGACCTGCGCACCGCGCTGGAGTACAGCTGCAACATTTTCTTTTACGATACCGGGCGGCGGCTGGGCGTGGATACTTTCAGCGCCATGGCCCGGCAGCTGGGCCTTGCCAACGACACCGGCGTGGAAATTACGGCGGCGCAGGGGCGGCTGACCTGGTCCACCGACACCAACTACCAGGACGGCCTGACCCTGATGGCGGCCATCGGGCAGGGCAACACCGCCGTCACGCCGCTGCAGCTGGCCCAATACGCGGCCGCGCTGGCCAACTACGGCCGCAAGCCAACCCTGCATTTTGCCGACCGCGCCGTGCAGCCTGCCACCGGCGCAGCCGTGTGGCAGTACGAGCCGGCTTTTACCGAGATCCCCGGCGGCGAAGCTGTGTTCGGCCCCATCCGGGATGGCATGAAGCGGATGGCCCAGACCGCCCGCGCCCTGCGGGAGGCCCCTGTTACTGTTGCGGCCAAGACCGGCAGCCCCCAGCTGGCCGACACCCTGCCCGGCGGGAGCCACTATGTCAACTCGGTGTTGATCGGCTACGCCCCGGCAGACGACCCGCAGATCGCCATGG
>ENA-UEQJ01000429-UEQJ01000429.1-human-gut-metagenome-genome-assembly--contig:-NODE-429-length-34895-cov-72.531076_pt1 | contig 34895 bp, 32 predicted proteins | sample MGYA00242937_ERZ507938 | MGnify/ENA primary metagenome ERZ507938 (study PRJEB26167, sample SAMN06115437) | human gut metagenome | host: Homo sapiens | place: China:Gansu | collected 2015-07-03...
GTTCCTTCACGGGGTCTGACAATTCGATTTCGGTTGTTACCGCTCCCCGGTAGGTGACGGAGAAAGTAAGGTTCTGCTTGTTGGCCTCCCTGGTGTTCATGCACTCCACGTCAAGGTTGAAGACGGCGTTCACCTCATACCACGTCGTGTCGCTGACGCTTGCCCGGGTTTTGGGTAGCGGCTTTACGCTGATGCTCCTGATCACGGTCCGTGTCCTTTCCCCTTCATCACTGGCACCCGCATTCCCGAACACAGCCTCATGGGGCATTGCGTAGGGCATTTCGACATTACCGTCAGCTGTCGCATAGGTGTAGGTTTCGTACGACAGGTCGAACTGTACGGATTGGGAACCTATCTGGAACTTTTGCAGGGTCCTATTGGTGACAGGAGACTGTCCCTCCTGCGAGGTCTGCACCTCTGCCTTTTCCTGTATGGCGGTCAGCTGCTCCAGTTTGTCGGCATAGACCGTATCCAGTTCGGCAAACAGGCAGATGGAGGCCTTCGGTTCACATTCGAACACAGTTCCTTCGGAATCCGTATATTTGCTCTTCTGGCTGATAGTCATACCGAGCGTGTCCCCCTGGGCAACTTCTATCGGAGAAGTGCCGGTTCCGCTTCCCGTTCCCCCTTCGGTACTGATTTCAAACGATACTTCCCCCTTCTCGTCCGTCGGTGTCGGGTCTGGTGACGCAGGATTATCGTCGCCACACGAGACCAGTGCGAAAGCTGCCAGAAACACAAGCAGGCACCCGGCCAAACCTCTCATTCTAATACATCCCATTGTTTTCATAAGTATGTCAGTTTATATTTGTTTTGTCCCAATCGTCCTGCGCAGGCAGGGTGTCGCTTTCCCATAAAATGCTGCCATCGTAGCTGCGTATCTGCCAGGTACTGTCCACCCGGATGCAAAGGGCGTGTTTCCCTTGCTGTACTTGTTCGGAACGGAGCAGCAGGTCGTAACGGGGAAAGTAGAGTGTGGTGGTACGATACTTGGTACCGATGTAATATCCGCGTTTGAAGCCGGTAAACGTATCGAACTTTCCGATTCGTGTGCCGTCGGTCTTCCATACTTCAAAGCTGTATGTCCCCTTTTGGGCGACGATGAAACAACTGTCTGCAGTGACAGACAGGTAAGATCCGGGCTGTATCAGGATTTGCCCGTCCGCAATGCGCCTTACGCCTTTCAGGATTTCACCCTTTTCACCGGTTTCGGTAAAGCAGATGAACTGGTCGTTCAGTTGGCATTCCTGTTGTTTGGGCCGACAACTAATACATGCCAATAATAAAAAGGCAAAAATAATATGTCTTTCCATTTTTATTACATATGTTTAACTGCAAATGTATGATAAAAAATCAAAATACAATTTTCTTTTCTAAAGAAAATCGAAAAATAGAAATGGCTTGTCAACTAAAAGAGTAATAAGAAAGACTACTTCTAGCTTATTTCAATCCTTCCCTTTCTTGAAAAAGCCCCGCAGATTTCTGATTTTTTTCTGAGAAAAAGTAGCGAAATAATCTGATAATCAAACAAGATACAAATTTCTCAGAAATCCGCACAGCCCCCTGTCATTGTTTTTCGGACATATTCTCTTTACCTTTGCTCAAGTATAAATTCAAAGGAATATGACAAGAAAAGACCTATTAAGAAAAGCATTATCCGGACTGTTGATTCTGACATTGGCCGGATGTCATCCGGGGAAAGAAAAAACGCAGGAAAAATGCCAGACTCTCCAGATAGAAACGGAAACGGAAGCCGGCAGTATCCGCCTGTCAGAAGTGGCAAACGGCTCACTGGTTGTTCTTCCCACCTCCGATTCATTACTACTCAGTGAAATAAACCAGATTCATCTGAAAAAAGATTTTCTATATGTAGCGGATCCGTCTGCCGTATATAAATTTTCTTTATCCGGAGAATGTCTCGGCACAATCCGCCGCCAGGGAACAGGACCGGAAGAATATGCAAACGTAAGTGATTTTCAGACCGACGGTGAACATGTGTGGGTATTGAGCCGCAACACGCAATGCATAAACAGCTATTCATGGGACAACAGTTGTACCAGCCGCATCAATTTGGACCTCTGGATGGAAAACATCTGTCTGACAGACAGCAATACCCTATACATTTATACAGGCAATGACATGAGTAAGGATAACCTGTTCCAGCTTCATGCCTTGTCACTGAGTGATTCAAGCTCCACGCATCACTTCCTGCCTGTTGACAAGGCCAAAGCCCAATATCTGTTTGTAAAGTCAAAGAACATTTTCCAGCAGAACGGATCGCACACCTACTTTACCCAGCTGTTCAACGACACCGTCTACAACCTGAACGCTGCAGCCTGTACCCCTGCATTTGTACTGGACTTCTCAGGCAAGAATATTCCGTCTTCTTTCTACAACCAGCCCTATGAACACATCATGGAGTTCTTTGAGAAACTGCATCAGGAAGACCGCTTTGCATACGGAACAGACTGTTTTCTGGAAACAGACAAAAACTACTGGGCCGGCTATTTCTACAAGAAGCAATACCGGATGTCCATCCTTCCCAAATCAGCTGACGGAAAGCAAATCTGTTTCGGTACACTTCTGGTTGACCAGCTGTATGATTATCCGGTCAATCTGACGGATGTAACATTGTTTGTTCAGGATAACGGACAGATCGTCCTTCCTTTACAGCCAGACGACATCATGGAATATGGCCGCACGCATTTATCCCCGTCCCAGCAACAGGAACTTGCAGACAAGCTTCACTATACAGACGACCAGAATCCGGTGCTGCTGCTCATCCAGGCCATCTGAACCAAAACTTCATCCATTCGTACAACCTAAAAAAACAAATTCTATGAAATCAATACAACGCAACACACTTCTCATCATATTTATGGTCTTGGCGGTATGTCTTCCCTCATGCAAACAGGAAGGAACCGGTGAGAAATGGCAAAAACAACGGAATGAAAAAACAGATGTCAGAAACCGGATCCGGGAAATCAGTATGGAAGACGTACTGATCGGAGCCATGGCCAAACCTTATGTTTTCGATGATTATCTCATCATAGCTGACTACCGCTCCATGGAGAAAATGGTACACATCTTCAACAAGAACACATTTGCTCCCTTATGCAGTTTCGGAGATCCCGGACAGGGTCCCAAAGAAATAACCGTCCTCGGAACTGTGGCATGGAATCCGGAGAAGCGGGAACTGTACGTGACGGATCACGGCCAGCTCCGCATTCTCGGCTATCAGCTGGACAGCCTGCTCCAGAATCCCGGATACGAACCATTTGTCAAGCTGAAACTGAACGGTATGAACTTCCCGAACGATTATTGCTACATCAACGATACACTGGCTTACGGCTCTTTCATCCAGCCCACCTCCTCTTCCACTTTCCTGCAGACCAGCGGCAAATGGAACATGCAGACGGGAGAAATCAAGCTCACGGCCTACACCCATCCGGCCGACCAGAAAAAACGTATCAGTTACGCCGTTTCTCCAGCCAGCCAGACGCTGGTGGAATGTAATGGCAGATATGATCTGATCAGCCTCTACAACCTGGAAGGCGAACTGCAATGCAATGTCTACGGTCCCAACTGGGATGAAAGCGGAGACAGAAAAAAACATTTCTCAGAGGTTCAGATCTGCGGAGACAAGATCGTTGCCTTATACTCGGGACAAGACTGGAACAAAGGCAATCTGGGGGAAATATTTCATGTGTTCAACATGAAAGGCGACTATCTGAAAACCCTGGTTGTAGGCCGTCCCATCAACTACTTCTGCTACGATAAAGACAACAACCGGATCATCATGAATCTGGACGATGAAATCCAATTTGCTTATCTGGATCTGGAAGGGTTATTGTGAAAAATATGACAGAAAAAATGATTATGCTTTGCTGTATCCATTTAAGTTAGTCCCTGTTTAAGAATAGATTGCAAAACTCATTCAGTTGCTGCTGCATGCGTTCCTGTGGAATGAGAATGCGCTTATATTCAGCAATCATGGTAGGGCTCATGCTTCTGCTCATGGCATATTCTACTACTACCCGGTCTGCTTCCGGACAGAGTATAATACCGATAGAAGGGTTCTCGTTAGACCGTTTAACATCCCGATCGAGTGCTTCCAAATAGAATTCCAACTGTCCAAGATCACGAGGATGGAACTTCGTCTTTTTCAATTCCACAGCAACTAATGCCTGTAAGCCACGATGAAAGAATAATAGATCAGCCTTGAATGTAGATGTTCCTATATTAAGACGATATTCCTGATCCATGAATATAAAGTCTTTTCCAAGTTCTATGAAAGTATTTACAACCAATTTTTACTCAATAGTTTACAAGTAATAAGTCAGAAATATGGTCATAATCTTTAATCGTACATTCTAAAGGGTGAAGATTTAACGCTTTTATTGATTATTAACTCTCTTTGGGTAACAATCTGGACGGTTTCTTCTTTTTCTATGCAATTCGTATCCGATATTCCACTTCTTGTTTTAGTTCGTTGTTTAAGCCAATAGCAAAGGTAGCATATTTTGCTTACATTATTCAAAATATATAAAGGTAAAGTAGTTCCGAGCATCAAGTGGAGAAGAAAGGTGGAATATCTGTTACTTTTTGAAGATTGAAAGAGAAGGGAGAATCTTGCGGCGATTTACCGTCAGGTTCTCCCATTATATTTAAGCCCTAGAACTCTGTCATACCATTGATATATAGAATTTAACAGAAATAATATTTAACTTATCTTGCAAAGTTCCTGTTTGTGCATTTATATCAATCAATTATATCCTTGTCAATGTCGATATATTTTTCTTCTCCATTGACATTAAATGTGAGGCGTGCATTTTCCATTTTAGGAACCTTCTTGAATTTTACAACAACAGTCGTAGTCTCACCAAACTTCGCATCTACGTGTTTTGCTTTATAAGTCTGATCATTACATTCAAGTATTATGTTGTCAATACCTAAACCATTATTACTGTCTTTATCTTCTGAAGAAAGTGTAAAGACTACGGTAGTTTTTCCATTTTTGTTAGACAGACTGACAAGTTGCGGTTCTGCAAATGCAGTAACAGCAAATAGGATTAGAGTAATAAAAGATAATGCCTTTTTCATTTGTAGTATAATTTATAGTTAAACTTCTGCTATTGCTTATTTGCGAATATACTGATTTTCTTTTGCTTCAACAATTAGATACACATTATTTTTTCTATTTCAAGTATAAGTGTGATATGGTAAAATAGTTCTATAATTAAAATTTGCAATACTCTTTTATGTTCATGCTAAAAACTGTATAATTACTTATAGTATTGTTCAGTAGCCTTTTTCAGAAAATTCAAGAATTCGCTGCTTAACGGGCTGGTATTATTGGTAGCCAAAAGATACAGCCTATAAAATTCATACGGATTGTAGAATGATTTTAGCATTTCCTGCTTAAGTCCGGCAAGTATGATTTGGTTGGACATGTAAAATCCAAGTGCGTGGCCGTTATATTTATAGATTTCAAGCAATTTATCAATACATGTATTCTTATCTATTTGTTTATCCGCATACTGTAACAGTATTGTCTGAAGAGTGGTGATATCCTGTTCAGCTTTACTATAAAGTGATACAAACTCTTCAGCAAGTTCTTTTGAACCGATTATACTCGAATAATATTCTCTATAGCCCATATATTTATCAATCTGGTCTGCTATCCCCTCATTGGCTATCATATCAATCGCAAAGTTGATGTCATTTGCATAGTTGAACTCATGGTTTTCAAAGTGCCCTCTATATACATGAAAGAACTCGTGTGCCAGAAAATTGATTCTCTGTTCTTCAGTCATTTTATAAATCAGATTGAAATCAATCACAAGGGCATCGTCCATATCCTTTCCGTCAGCACTGAGAAACAGGAAATAGACAGGCTTCCATTTCACCGATGTATCCAGACTATCACATCCCAAGAAAGACTGAAGTCTCGATTTTGCATTTGAAATCAATGATCCGAAGTCATAGCTATGACGAAATTCCTTTATTTTCAGGTAATTCTCGTTTATTTCTTCATAGTTTGCTCTTACCAATGATTCCAGTGAAATGAGGTTCTCTGATTCCTTATCTCTATTCAGATTCCCAAAAACACTCTGCATGGTTGACTTTATCATATTGCTAATCCTATTGTCTTTGTAATCGGAAAAGATAGAATATGCAGCAGAATTATCAAACTGATGCCATTGTTCCATACTGACCTCCTTGCCATTTTTAAGGCAATCTGCTATTTTGAAAAACTCATCTACTGATGTCAAATCAACATTTTGTGCAAACGAAAATGAGCATTTTATTAAAAACAGAAAGACTAATATTTTCTTCATAACTATTGATAAAAACAAATACAAGTAATTGTATAAAAGGTCGAGAATGTGAGGTTATTATTTCAAAATTACTTTGTATAAAACTGCCGTTTGTCAAAATCTAACACAGAGACAGCTCCTTCGAAGAATTTGAGACCTACACTTCCTTCTACCGTAAATTTAGGCAATGCAGATGTTATTGCAATAACCTGCTTATCAAAAGTTCGGTTGCACAGACAGGACTTTTCTGTGACGATTGCTTCTGCAACAAGCACTCCTTTCTTGTTGTATGCCTTCTTTAGCTCAATGTTCGGATTATCATGAAGGAAGTCCTGCACAGCCTGACTTTGCTTCATCAGGAAAACAAACGACGCGTTACCTAAGTCAAGCAAATAATTACCAGGGAGAGAATAGCTCTTACCATCCTTCTCAAAGTCAAGGTGTGTCTTGACAGCAGGCATTCCCATATAACTGTCGTAATTGATGGCTGTAGCTGTATAATCTCCAGCCTCCGATTTGAATTGTTTTCTTCGCATTGACCGGATTTCGAGTTTTTCCATATCAAGTTTAATAATGCGGCTGTCATCCTCTGTATTACATATATTCTGTATAGGGATTGCTATTCCGCTGTAGGTATTATACTCTGAGAGAATGAAAATCTCACCACCGTACTCCATATTGTTTCCTAAATGGACCTTTCCTTTTGCCTTGTGGGTTATATTATAGACTTTTCCACCGAGATTCATTTTTTCATTTCCATCTGTTCTGACATAATCCAGATTGATAGCTTCCTTATTTTCAAACGCATAAAGAGAATCCATCACCATTACGAAAATGCCGGATTCCAACATCATTTTAGCTGGAACTTTATCGTTAATTTGAGTTTCAAAATAATAATGACCGTTCTCTTTTTTCAATGCAAAAGAGCTGTCGCTATTTGATTGGGCAAAAATAGCACTGTAACTAAGTAATAAAATCGATAAAAGTGAAATTAAGTTTTTCATATAAAAATCTCCTATTTAACGTGAGTTCGAAATAAGAATCAATATAATCTATTGTAAATTAGGAACATAGCGATAAAAGTATTAAATTTATAGTGCTGAATTATAATATTTAAACGATTACCACTATGTTTCCAGAGTCTAAAGTTACAGAGATTTATTGTATGGCTGATGATTTTTGCAAGGAATTTGCGTTACAACAGGAAAAATATATGATTGAAGACAGTAAAAAGAAGCATCGCAACAAGCCCAACCGCATGAGTGATGCTGAGATTATGGTTATTCTTATTCTGTTCCATTCTGGCGGTTTCCGTTGTTTCAAGCATTACTACAGGGAATATGTGTGCAAACATCTGAAACACCTGTTTCCGCGTCAAGTATCCTATAATCGTTTTGTAGAACTGGAGAAGGAGATACTGCTTCCTCTGACCATCTTCATAAAGAAGGTATTGATGGGAACCTGTACCGGCATCAGTTTTGTCGACTCCACTCCTTTACGTGTCTGTCGTAACCAAAGAATTCTGATTCATAAGACATTTGAAGGTCTTGCAGAACGAGGGAAATGCTCCATGGGATGGTTCTTCGGATTCAAGTTGCATCTGATAATCAATGATAAGGGTGAAATTCTCAATTTCATGTTTACACCTGCAAACGTAGATGATCGTGAGCCATTGAAACAGGGTAAGTTCGTGGAAAACATTAAGGGAAAACTATGTGCAGATAAAGGATATATTGGGCAGGCTTTGTTTGAAAATCTCTTCCTAAACGGTATTCAGCTTGTTACAAAGGTTAAAAGCAACATGAAGAATTCACTCATGAGTATAGCTGATAAGATTCTGCTTAGGAAAAGAGCCTTGATTGAAACGGTCAATGACGAACTGAAGAATATTGCTCAGATAGAACACTCCAGACATCGTTCTTTTAACAACTTTATAGCCAACTCCTTGTCGGCTATTGCGGCATACTGCTTTTTTGAGAAGAAGCCCGCCATTGATGTAAATTTTGTCAATGACGGACAACTGTCTATTTTCTAATCTTATATCGAACTTACGTTATATTACGCAAATATAGTGAATTATATTCCAAATCTCAATTTGTTTTCTCATTTTTGCTGAGAAGTCAGTAATCCAGCTCTTCAGGCTAAAACATATGGTCGTTGAAGCTGGATTATGCGGTCATTAAGGCTTCATTATGCGTTCGTTACAACTGAATTGTGCAGTCGTTTCAGCTGAATTGTACGGTTCCTTCTCCAGTACCACAAAGCGGTTAAACCTGACATGGGAAAAGGTGTTTCAGAAGTTTATGGATGTATTCCTTGCAATGGTTCGTAGATGCCAAATTCGGAATGTTCGCTTATCTTTGCCTCTACAACAGTCTGGGAGACATATATAATGGAAATACTTCAAAAGGTGGGAACAATCCTGAAAAAGGATTAGCCTGACATCCGATAACAATCTTGTTGAACCTGTTTTCTAAAATAATCTGACAGACTGCTGACTTTTTTCAGATTTATTCGTATTTTTGATGCGAATTACAAGAATGTGTGCCGATTGATGCCCAACACCAGCCGGCACACAATAATTTATAGGGGTGGTTTTACAAACTAATGAAAAAAGCACAGTTATGAAAAGCATGTTTTTGTTTTTATCTTTGTTGTCATGTATGCCCGCAGTGGCCAGTAATGTATCCGACAACAAACAAGATCAGGTAGATTTGAATCAGACGGCAACAGGAGGTTACGGGTATTTTATAAACCAGGATCAAAAAGCCTCCGTCTGGTGGGCCGAAGGCGCTTACAAAGTATTGAAAGATGCACCGGTTCCGAGAAAAAGCCAGAGCAGGGTTTCTCTGTCGGCTGCCAAGAATGAATACGAATCGTTTATCATTGTGGTAAATCCGGAAAGTGAAATGGAAAACTTCCGCATCTCGGTGGCAGACTTTACTTCTTCTGACGGAAAGACGATCCCCGGTGACCAGATTGAAATCAGAAAGGTGGAATACGTCAAGGTCTCCCACCCTACGGATTATTATGGTTACAAAGGATATTTCCCGGATCCGCTGCCGTTGTATGAAAAGCCTCTGACATTAAAGGCATCCGAGAATACACCTTTATGGATTACAGTCCATGTTCCTTCGCAGACTGCGGCTGGCCAATATACATCGGAAGTGACACTTACGGCAGCCAACGGCTGGAAAACTACGGTTCCCGTTGATCTGACGGTGAGAAACTTTGAACTTCCTGCTGTTCCTACCATTCGTTCCGGATGGGGAATGAACATGAAAAATGTGGAACTCTATGAAAATCTGACCACCGAAGAACAGAAACGTGACAAATTCGAAAAATACATGGAAATGTTCAGCCGGTACAAAATCTCTCCCTACGATCCTTTCCTGTATGCTCCGATTCATGAAACCGTTTCCGGAGTGGACTGGGAAGGCGGATTTTATGACAGCAAAGAAAAAGTCAGCGGAAATTACGGCTATAAGGTTGTAGATAATTCAGCCACTGAGAACATAGAAGCCTGTACATGCGAATTGCAGCCTGTAACTCCGGGAAAGACCTATGAGTTAAAATGGAAAGCCAAAAGCCAGGCAGAGAAGCAGACTTATGTAGTAGGTGTAGAATGCTATGATGCCGAAAAGAATCTGATTGTCTTCGAAAACCGTTTTGAACAGTTTACGGCGAACCCGGGATGGGAATCATTCACTTTCCCGCTGGGAATGTTCGACGAAGAAATCCGCTATGTCAAAGTCATCCTGTGTGCTGCCAACCGCACCTATCACGGAGAAGACAAAGGGGTTGTCTGGTTCGATGATCTTTCGATGAATCAGAAAGAAACAGACCAGAACCTGCTCGCATGCGGAAATTTTGAAGTGGATCTGGACAAGATCGACATCCAGCTGGATTTCTCTGATTTCGAAGCGGCTGCCAGAAAATACTTTGCGCCTCCCTATAACTTCAACTCCTTCCGTCTGGCCATAAAAGGTCTGGGATCAGGAACCTACTATTCCCGCCAGAATGGTATCTTCGAAGGATTCGAGCAGGGAACGGAAGAGTATAACAAACTTATGAAGCGCTATTTGCAGCAGATTCAGGATAATCTGGAACGAATCGGCGTACTGGGCAAAGAATACATCTACTGGTTTGATGAACCGTCGGAAAAAGATTATGAGTTCGTATACCAGACCAACAAGATGATCAAGGAATATGCTCCGAAACTGACAACCTTCCTGACAGAACATGTGGCAGGTCAGGACATCTCGGACGTTACCGATATCAGCTGCACCATCTGGCACCAGCTGAACCATGATAAAATCGACAAGATGAACCAGCGCGGACTGGAATACTGGTCTTATCTCTGCGTATGGCCGAAAGCTCCGTGGATTTCCGAATTCATCGACCACGATGCCGTGAATATGCGCATGTGGCTGTGGGCATCCTACGTCTACCGTCTGAAAGGAGTACTCATGTGGGAAACCACCTACTGGAATTCCAACGAAGCTTCCCCGAAAGGATATCTGCAGAACCCCTGGCAAGAAGCCATGAGCTGGGTAACCGGATACGGCTGGCCTTATGGAAAACAGACAATCTGGGGAAATGGTGACGGACGGTTCTTCTATCCGGAAAACAGAGATCCCAACAAGGACAAGACAACCGCCTATCAGGGCTATCCGATCCCGTCCATCAGACTGGAATTCCTCAGAGCCGGTATTGAGGATTACGAATACATGTGCATTCTGGAAAAACTGATGAAGGCGGCTTCGAAGAAACAGGCGTCACTGGTGAAAGAAGCCAGACAACTGTTGCAGATTCCAAAATCCATCTACACCGATGAGAAGACCTACAACAAAGATCCCCAGGTTTTGCTGGAACACCGGCAGAAAATTGCGGAACTGATTGAGAAGTTTATGAAATAAAAAACTGTAGAAAAAATGAGCTTCGGGCTTTTAAAAAAAACGTTTCGGCGTTTGCTTTAAAAGCCCGAATTCTTTTTTATAAAACATTTCGACGTTTTTTCAATAAAACGACACCCTCTATTATTTAAAGAATCACATTCTCCTGTTTCCCGTCCATCCAGTTGGAAAGGTTACTGAATACGATCGCAGCACGGGCTTCCATCGACTCTTCAGACGCAAATGCGACATGCGGAGTGGCCAGTACATTCGGTGCCTGAAGCAGCGGATGGGCCGGGTCAAGCGGGGGTTCAGTTTCGAACACATCGATTCCGGCACCGGCCAGACGGCCGTTCTTCAAGGCTTCAGCCAGAGCTGCGGAGTCAACCACTCCCCCACGGGCCGTATTGATCAGATAAGCGCCCTGTTTCATCATTCCCAGACGGTCTGCATTAATCAGCTGACGGGTTTCGGCAGTCAGCGGACAGTGAAGGGAAACGATGTCGGACTGGGACAGAAGTTCTTCCAACGGCATGAACTCAATAAAGGAAGGTTCCTTGCCGGTCAGATGGCGTTTGTTGCCCAGCACCCGGCAGCCAAAAGCCTTGCACAGTTCGGCCGTGCGTGTTCCGATGGCTCCTGCACCGACGATTCCCACAGTCTTGCCGCGCAGTTCACAGCCGACCAGACCGTCTTTGGTCTTTCCCTGACGGCAACGGCCGGCCACCTGCGGCACGTTCCGCAACAGTGACAACATCATGCAAAGGGCCAGTTCGGCTACTGCCTGAGTGGAATAACCGGCAGCATTGCTCACCTTCACTCCACATTCACGGGCAGCATCCAGATCCACATGATCGACTCCCGTGAACGCTACATCAATAAATTTCAGATGCTTGCAGGCACGGATTACCTCTCCCCGCAACGGCATATTGGCTATAATGATCACATCTGCCTCGCGGGCACGCTCTATCTGTACCTGTATGTCCAAATCCCGGGGATAAGCGTTAAAAGTATGCCCGGCCTCAACCAGCGGACGGGCATATTCACTCAGTCTTTCCGGAGAAATGCCGAGTGATTCCAGCAATACGATATTCATGGTCTTGTTTCTTTAAAATTCAATTCTCACAAAAATACAAAAAAACAAGAATGAACAAGGTTTTTCAGGATGATACTTTCGACCGGGTTATGAACGACAGGACTTCCCGACATGCCTGAGTGATATAATCCCAGTCTTTTTCCGCAATCTTATCCTTAGGAAAAAGCTTCGATCCCATACCCACACAGAATACACCGGCTTTCATCCAGGATGTGATATTTTCAGAAGTCGGCTCTACCCCTCCCGTAACCATCAGTTTCGACCAGGGCATCGGCGCCAGCAGACCTTTGACCAGTCCGGTACCCAGTACATCGCCCGGGAATATTTTGCACACGTCACATCCGGCTTCCTGTGCATATCCCACTTCCGTAACGGTTCCGCATCCTGGAATGTATGGAATCAGGCGTCTGTTGCATATCCTGGCAACCTCGGGATTGAACAGCGGACCTACAACGAAATCAGCACCACACTGAATATAGAGTGCTGCCGTAGCTGCATCTACTATGGAACCTGCACCAACAGCCATTTCAGGACATTCCCGGGCAGCATATTGAACAATATCGGCAAAGACCTCGTGGGCAAAGTCTCCCCTGTTGGTAAATTCAAAAGCCCGTACCCCTCCTTCATAGCATGCTTTCAGCACATGCTTCGCTATTTCTGCATCCCTATGATAAAAAACGGGAACCATCCCCGTAGAACCGATCTTACCCAGTACTGCTATTTTATCAAATTTAGCCATATTCTATTCCTTTTATTGAATGTTTTACCATCATGCCCATCTTCTGCAATTCTATCAGAAAAACGACTGAGATCCTGTGCAGAAACCGGGCTTTGTCATTTATGCAGACTATAAAGTAACTCCTTGCTTGAAGATAGCTATTTCCCGATACGACTTGATTTAATTCTGGACCGGCTTTCCACCTGCAACACTCAATACATAATCGATAAAGCGGGGAGCAAGTGTTTCCATTGTTTCTGATCCGGCCAGCTGACCTGCGTCAAAGTCTATCCACTCCTTTTTCCGTTGGTACAGATTGGAATTGGTTGAGATCTTCAGAGTAGGAACAAACGTGCCAAACGGGGTACCTCTTCCGGTCGTAAAAAGCACCAGATGACATCCCGAAGCTGCAAGTGCGGTGCTGGCCACCAGATCATTTCCCGGAGCACTCAACAAAGTCAGTCCGGCTTCTGAGATCCGCCCGCCATATTCCAGCACATCCTGAACAACGGATGAACCGGATTTTTGCGTGCATCCCAATGATTTTTCTTCCAGCGTAGATATGCCTCCGGCCTTATTCCCGGGTGAAGGATTTTCGTAGATAGGCTGATTGTTCCGTAAGAAATAATCCTTGAAATTATTGATCATCCGCACAGTGCGTTCAAAAACTTCTGCATCCTTACACCGGTTCATCAGCAGCGTTTCCGCGCCGAACATTTCCGGTACCTCAGTCAGTACGGTTGATCCGCCCTGAGCCACCAGGTAGTCGGAGAATACTCCCAGCAGAGGATTAGCCGTTATCCCTGAAAGGCCGTCCGAACCGCCACATTTCAAACCGACACGCAGTTTTCCCATAGGCTGTTCCGTACGTTTGTCGCTGCCGGCAACCGCATAAATCTCTTCCAGCAATGCCAGTCCTTCTTCTATCTCATTTTCTGATTTTTGTGCCACCAGAAACTTGATACGGCTTTCATCATACGGCCCCAGTATTTTCCGGAACTCATCCGGCTGGTTGTTTTCACATCCCAGCCCTACAATCAGAACACCTCCTGCATTGGGATGAAGCACCATGTTCCGCAGAATTTTCCGTGTATTCTCATGGTCATCTCCCAGCTGCGAACATCCGTAGTTATGAGTAAAGGCTACAATGGCATCAATCCCCGAACAGTCATGCCTCGTTTTGAACCGTTCAGCCAGTTCCTGAGCAATACCGTTCACGCATCCGACGGTGGGAATAATCCATATTTCATTGCGGATTCCCACATCCCCGTTTTCACGTGCATAGCCCATGAATGTGCGGTGCTCGTCTTTATAGACCTGCTTCCGGAATTCGGGGGTATACTGATAGTCCGTAATACCGGAAAGGTTGGTAGACATGTTTTTTTCATTGACCCAGTGTCCGGCCGGAATCTCATGCAAAGTGTGTCCGATGGGGAAACCGTATTTGATGACCATATCCCCTGTGTTCAGATCCGTAAGAGCAACCTTGTGACCTGAGGGAATATCTTCTTCAAGCGTAATCTGCCTTCCATTCACATCGATCTGAAAGCCTCTGGGCAATGTAGCCAGTGCTACGGCTACATTGTCAGAGGCTGTGATTTGTATGTATGTGTTCATGGGAAATACAATATTAGTCTTGATTAATCAGTCGGGCAACCACCTCCGGCATTCCTTTATCTGCTATTTCTTCCAGATAACGGGTCAATTGTTCTGTCAGACCGGGAATGGCATTCAGATCTTCATTCCATACCGTTTTCATCGCAAGCACTCCTTGTGCCACTTCCTCCAGCGGTCTGCCATCCCAAAGCGTTTTCAGTTCATTCAGTACCTCCGGAGTATCCTGCGGTGCATAGCATACCCCGTCGGGACGGACACCACCTTTGTAATAGGTAATGATGGCAGCCAGTCCCAGAACCAGTCCTTCAGGCAGTCTGTTTTTTCTTGCGAGATATGTTTTCAGTCCCGGCAAATCTCTTGTTGCAAACTTGGAGAACGAATTGAGCATGATGGAGGTCAGCTGATGATCCACATACGGATTGGTGAAACGCTCCATCACGGCATCAGCAAAGCGTATCAGTTCTTCTTTCGGCAGATCCAGTGTCTCCATCAGTTCATCATACATCACCCGATGAATATATTTGCCGACAACGGCATGCTGGCATGCATCTCTCACGATATTGATGCCCGACAGGAACGCTACCGGCGAAAGGACTGTGTGAGGACCGTTCAGCAGGGTTACCTTTCTTTCGTGATAAGGTTTTTCAGAAGGTACAAACAGCACGTTCAGACCGGCCCGGCTGGCAGGAAACTCTTCTGCCATCGATTCAGGGGCTTCAATGACCCATAGATGAAATGCTTCTCCCTGCACCACAAGGTTGTCGTCATATCCCAGTCTGGCCTTGATGGTTTCAATATCCTTTTTCGGAAATCCCGGAACGATACGGTCTACCAGTGTGGCATACACCCCACAGGCTTTTTCGAACCATTGCTTAAAGTCATCTCCCAATTGCCACAGGTCAATATACTGCAAAATGGTTTCCCTGAGTTTATGTCCGTTCAGGAAAATCAGCTCACATGGGAAAATAATCAGTCCCTTTGTCATGTCACCGTCAAAATGTTTGAAACGATGATACAGCAACTGGGTCAGTTTGCCGGGATATGAGCTGGCCGGCCGGTCCTCCAGGCGGCATTGGGGATCGAATGCGATCCCGGCTTCCGTCGTGTTCGAAATGACAAACCGGATTTCAGGCTGTTCGGCCAACGACAGATACTTTCCGAAATCAGCATAAGGATTCAGTCCGCGGCTGATGACATCAATCAGCCGGTAGCTGTTGACATTTTTCCCGTTCTCCAGTCCCTGAAGATTGACATGGTACAGACCGTCCTGACTGTTCAGCAGATCCACCATTCCCTTTTCAATGGGCTGCACGACCACCACACTTCCGTTAAAGTCGGTTTTCTCATTCATATTGGAGATAATCCAGTCGACAAAAGCGCGGAGAAAATTGCCTTCTCCAAACTGGATGACACGTTCCGGTCTGCTTGCCTTATGTGCCGTACTGCTATTCAGCTTTTCCATACTTATTTGAAATTTACAAGAATGCGGAATACCTTTCCCGGGTTCTCAGCCCAGTCATGCAAGGCTTTTTCTGCATCTTCAGGGTTCACAATCTTTGAAATCAGTTCGTCGTTGGGGCAGTTGCCTTGCTGCAAATAATGGATCACCGCCCGGAAATCTTCCGGAAGTGCATTGCGCGAGCCGCGGATGTCCAGTTCTTTCTGCACGAAATACTTCGTCTGGAAAGAGACCTCACTTTTAGCATAGCCAATGCAGACTACCCGTCCGGTAAATCCGGCTTCGTTGACTGCCATTACATAGGTGGCAGGACTTCCTACTGCTTCAATCACCACGTCCGGCCCGAATCCGCCCGTGATTTGCTGCAACCGCTGGTGTACGTCCTCGGTTTTGGAGTTGATGGTATAGGCAGCCCCGATACGTCTGGCCAGTTCCAGCTTTTCGTCATCAAGGTCAACAGCTACAACGGTTGCTCCCCGCATGCTTGCACGGATCACAGCACCCAGACCGATCATGCCGCAGCCTATCACCATGACTGTATCGATATCCGTGATCTGTGCTCTTGAAACGGCATGGAATCCGACACTCATCGGCTCAATCAACGCACAGTCGCGTGTGCTGATCCCCTCGGCCGGTATTACTTTCTCCCAGGGTACGGCAATATACTCCTTCATGGCACCGTTGCGCTGTACTCCCAGCGTTTCGTTGTGCTCACAGGCATTTACCCTTCTGTTTCTGCACGATGCACACTTGCCGCAATTGGTATATGGGTTTACCGTCACGGTCATTCCTTCATGCAGATGACCGGGCACCCCATTGCCCACCTTTTCAATGACGGCCCCGATCTCATGTCCGGGTATTACCGGCATTTTCACCATCGGATTCTTTCCCAGATAAGTATTCAGATCCGATCCGCAAAAACCTACATATCTGATGCTCAACAGGACTTCTCCTTCCTGTGGAGCCGGAATTTCCATATCGACCACCTGTACTTTCAGGGGTTCTGTTATCTGTACTGCTTTCATGTTTAATTGGTTATGATTCATATACCGGACTTTTTCATTCAGACATATTCTTGATGTAAGGCAATACAGGCAAGTCCTTAAACCCGTAAAAAGCCCTGGCATTTTCACCCAGGAACAAAGCTTTTTCCTCTCTGCTCAGTTCGTCCGACTTGACAATGAAATCGTATGACATGCGGTAAGTAATGGCTGTGATGGTGCGCGGATAATCCGATCCCCACATCAGTTTGGAAAAGCCCACCTCGTCCGCTGCCTGCCGTATGGCCCTGACAGCTCCTTTAAACGGATAGAACTCATCGTTGAAGAGCCAGGTTATACCGCCCGATTCGATAAATACATTCGGATGGCGGGCCAGTCTGATTTGTTTCAGCCAGTCCGGACGGGTTACCATGCCGAAATGTCCTACCGCAATTTTAAGTCCGGGACATTCACTGATGATTTCTTCCATCTCGCCGACCTGCAAATCTCCGTCGGCCAGGTCAATGGACAAGATCATTCCTTTGTCTTCCATCAGGTGGAACATGCTCATCATCTCATCGGATACAAGAGATACCCTTCCCTCGGGAAGCAGCAGGCGCTGTGCAGGAATCTTGATAGCCTTGAAATTTCTTCCGACCAGTTCCCGGGCCTGTTCCAGATATCCCGGTTTCCTGAATTCACACATACCGCATACCAGAAATCTGTCGGGATATTTTTCAGCCACTTCCTGCAGATAGTCGTTCTGTATTCCGTCAATGTATTCCTGAGTGACCACTGCCGCCGCTACCTGCGCATAATCCATGTTGGACAAAAAGACCTCGGCACTGTTGCATCCGTCAATCATAAAAGGAGGAAGCATCTGCCTGACCTCGCCCATGAAGAGTGACCGTCCGTTTTTTCCGGTACGGATAATCTGGCCGTCCACCACCGTATCCTGCTTCAGCCAGAGATGTGAGTGAGCATCAATAATTGTATAATCCATTTTTCCGCGATTTAAGAGTTAGCCCAGCTTACACGCATCTGGTCGCCGATGATTTCCTGTACCTTTCTTACCAGCTCCCAGTCGATGGGTTCTTCGGCATAGCTGACATTCTTCAAAATGCTTTGCGGATTGGCAGAGCTGAACAGCGTGGTAGGGATGCGGGGATTGCTGACAGCAAACTGTATCGCCAGTTTCTCTATCGGATATCCCTGTTCCGTACAATATCTTACAGCCTTCCGGCAAGCTTCAACCAAAGGTTTGGGAGCCGGATGCCATTCCGGAATTCCCCGCTGGGTCAGCAGTCCCATCGAAAGAGGAGAAGCGTTGATGACCCCCAGACCTCTTTCTTCGAAGAAATCCAGAAAATCAGCCAGCTTGTCATCATTCAGGGAGTAGTGGCAGAAGTTGAGCACACATTCCACCATTCCCGGCGCGGTATGATCAATTACCCATTTCAGGTTCTCCAGCTGCAGGTCGGTAATGCCCACATGGCCCACCAGACCTTTCTGTTTCAGTTCCACCAGTGCCGGAAGTGTTTCTTCGGCCACCTGATGCAAGTCCGCAAATTCGATGTCATGGACATTGATCAGGTCTATGTAATCCACATGCAGCCTTTCCATGCTTTCGTATACACTTTCTGTCGCTCTTCTGGCAGAATAGTCCCACGTATTCACTCCGTTCTCTCCATAACGTCCCACTTTGGTGGACAGAAGATATTTATCCCTCGGAATTTCCTTCAAGGCTTTTCCCAGCACCGTTTCGGCCTTATAGTGTCCATAATAAGGTGACACATCGATAAAATTCAGCCCATTATCAATGGCTGTGAATACAGCTTCTATGGCATCCTCCTCACGTACGGAATGAAACACTCCACCCAGGGAGGAAGCACCGAAGCTCAAAACAGGAACCATCATTCCTGTTTTTCCCAATTCACGATATTTCATGTATAAGTATTTTATAAGGTTGATCTATAACAAATTCCTACTCATAGAGGTAAAACATACGCTCCATCATTTTCCATTTTTCGCCGGACGATGCATGCTCAGCACATTGCTGAAAGCGGGCAACATAGTCTTCCCATTCAGCTTGCCGCGGCAGGGTTGCCAGTCTGCTCATAGCCGTTTCCCAGTCAAAATCGGCCGGAGTTTCCACAATCATGCACAACTGGTTCCCGAAAATATAGATTTCCATCTCCAGAATGCCGACCTCACGTATGCCTGCCCTGATTTCAGGCCAGGCATTCTCTTGGCTGTGAATGCGGCGATAAGCTTCGATCAGATCCTGGTCATCCTTTAAATTAAGTATCTGACAATACCTTTTGGTAGGTCCGGCAAATTTCCGGACTTCATATCCTTGTGTTTCCATATTCTGATAAAGTTTTAATCTGCATGAACCATAGGCACATCTACCATCTCATTTTCAAGCTGGGAGCCGGCCATTTTGTCGAAAGTAATCTTAAACGTATAAGCAAATGCACAGGGCTTGCTTTCAGGGAATGACAATTTCAGTCCCTTGTCCGTAGCCTGCCAGCTGATCTTCTCGTCTGAGCCCAGCATGGAAACAGCCGAAATTCTGGAGTCACCCAGTCCTGTCTTATCCAGCGAATGAATCAGGACGTCCTTGTCCGACCAGTTCAGCACAATGGCATACAGGGTGTTTCCCTTGGTCGTAAACCGTATATCCTGAGCTGTATAAGCGACAGCTGTGTTATCCGAGAACGATCCGGATGTCGATTTCGTACTGCCCTCTCCTGATCTCACCCACGGACGTGAACCGTAGATCGCCTCACCGTTCACTTTCAGCCAGCCTCCGATGGCCAGCAACACATTTTTCTGCTCTTCAGTGATGGTTCCGTCCGCACGCGGTCCGATATTCAGCAACAGGTTTCCGTTCTTGCTCACAATGTCAATCAGATCATGCACAATCTGATCCGGGGTCTTATTTTCTTCACCGTCAATATAAGCCCATGCCTTTTTACCGACAGAGGTATCGGTCTGCCAGGGATACTTGCGGATTTTATCGAGCTTTCCACGTTCCACATCCCCGATCTGCACGTTGGTGGGATACCCTTCCTTGGTATTGACTACAACCCCTTTGCCCCAATCAAGCGCACAGTTGTAATAATAGGCCATGAATTTATTAAAGTAAGGCCGGATGACTTCGTTGCCAACAGTCCAGTCAAACCAGATAAGCTGAGGCTGATACTTGTCAACCAGCTCTTTGGTGTGAGCCAGCAGATCCAGACCGACCTCGTCGTTATATTTATCGGATTCAGGCAGGCGGAAACCATAGATGGACAGAGTGGAGTCCTGCACATCCGACGGGAAAAGCATACCTCCGTTATAGAACCAGGCATTTTCCAGACGGTGGCTTGAAAGGCCGAATACCAGTCCCGCCTTTTCAGCTTCGGTTTTCAGCAAACCGATAATATCCTTTTTGGGGCCCATCTTTACCGCGTTCCACGGATTCAGATCACTGTCGTACATGGCAAAACCATCATGGTGTTCAGCCACCGGAACAATATATTTTGCTCCTGCTTCCTTAAAGAGTGATACCCATTCGTGCGCATCAAATTTTTCTGCCTTGAAAAGCGGAATAAAGTCCTTGTAACCAAAATCAGTATGCTTGCCATACTTCTCCAGATGATGCTTATATTCATCCGATCCCTGTACATACATACTCCGGGCATACCATTCGTTTTTGAATGCCGGCACAGAATATACTCCCCAATGGATGAAAATACCAAACTTCGCATCTGTAAACCAGTCCGGACATTGATAGTTTGCCCCTATATTCTCCCAGTTGTCCTGAAATACGGCAGTACCTTCCGGTGAAGTTACAGACAGGATATCATCACTTGATGATGAAGCTGACGGCTTGCAGGATGAAAGCAAAGCCAATGCAGATAAAATAAAGACAGCCTTTTTTTTCATTGTGTTCCTCATTTATTTTTTTGCAAATGAAGCACATTTTTCGCTTCATTTCTCAAACAAAACAGTTCATAGATAACACAATATCGACATCAGGCCGATTTCAGCCGTTTTTTTCCTGCATCTTCATCATCAGTGTGCCCTGCTCGTTCTTATACTCCACAGGCGTACAGCCAACAAAACTTTTGAAAAGTCTGTTGAAATAAGACACATTATTGAAAGACAAAGTATAGGCAATGTCCTTGACTGACAGATTCCCGGAAAACAGCAGGATCTGGGCTTTCTCGATTTTTTTCTGATTGATGTATTTTACGGGAGTCATCTTCATTTCCTTCTTGAAAAGTCTGATGTAATGATCCTTGGAAAGGCATGAAATTCCGGCCAGCGTATCCAGTTCTATTTCCTTGTCAATATTCTTCCGTATATACCGAATACTTTTCCAGATGCGCGTATCGGTTATTTCATACCGGTGCTGGGCACATTTCAGAAAGCGTGACAGGATTTGAAGCAGGATCCCCTGTGTCTCAAAAATCTCAAAGGGCTTCAGCAGCAGATTACGGCGGATGTTCAGCATCAGCGTCTGCGGATTGTCGTAGTCCGAAGGATTATATCCTTTCAGCTACCGTTCCGGATTAATCTCCATCAAGCGCTCCACCAGTGCAGCATCAAAGGGAGATGCGTCTATCTCGGTCGGATAGATATAGTCCTCCAGGATTCTCTTTACCGCCTGCTGGGGTTCGTATATGTGAATGTAATACAGTGAGAAATCACCGTCACACTCATAGCTGTGGAAGGTGAAGGGAGGTATGATATACAGATGGCCGGGCAGCAGAATCTGCACCTTATCGGGCAGATGCAGTTTGGCCGTACCTCCCTTCACCAGATAAATCCGCGCAAACGGACTGCTTACGCGCTGGTAATTCCAGTCCGCATGATGTATGGCATATCCGATATTCAACAATATAAAACCTATGTTTACCTGCTCCATATCAACGCTGTCTCATTCCACCTTAACAAAGACAGATCATTCCTGCTATTTCACTTCAATTTCCAGCGAAGCAGATTCCAGACCGGCTCCACTTACCTGTACCTGCATTTTTCCCGCAGCTCCCTTCTTGCCGCGGACAATGGCCAATGCCAGACCGTTGAACGATTCCCGTCCGGCACTCTGGAAGGGAGTGAAAGAGGTCGGATCACCATTATCCGTAGCAACCAGTTCACCACAGCCTGTCACTTCTACTTTCAGTGGCAAACAGGCGGTCGGTACTTTCCGTCCGGAGCCATCCACGATTGTCACGGTTACGAAGGCCAGTTCGTCTTCACAGCCTGCAACGGAAGAACGGTCTGCCGACAACCGGATCTTCTGAGCCTTGCCTGTGGTCTGTACCTCATCTTCCGCCCATTGTTTTCCGTCCTTGTAGGCAACAACTTTCACACAGCCCGGCTGATAGACAACACTGTCCCATACCAGACGGAAATCCTTGCCTGCTTCTTTCACCTTGCGTCCATAGCTCTTGCCATTGACAAACAGCTCGGCTTCCGTTCCCGAAGTATAGACATGTACCGGTATGATCTGTCCCTCACGGCCTTCCCAGTTCCAGTGAGGCAGGATATGTGCCATCGGAAGATCCGGACGCCAATGCGACTGATACAGATAATAACGGTCTTTAGGGAAGCCGGCCAGATCGACAATGCCGAAATAACTGCTGCGAGAAGGCGGTTGCGTGCGTTCCAGTTCTGCCAGCTGCTTCTCCAGCTCAGCCCGCTTCGACGGGTCTGTCCGGAAATTCAGCAGGTTGGTATTGTCGGAATTGAACGGAGTCGGTTCACCCAAATAGTCAAAGCCTGTCCAGACATATTCGCCCAGCAGATGCGGAAACTGGAAGTTCGTAGCAAACTGCCGGTCAGGAGTACAGCCCCAGCCTGGAGCATCCTTATCATACGAAGTGATCTGATAATCCTTGCGGAGCGTATCTCCCATAAAATAAACGCCACGTGTGCTCAGGCAGGAAGAAGTTTCCGTACCGATTGTCGGTTTGTTCTTATAGCGTTCATCAGCATCCCATCTGGCCTGTTCATAGAAGAAATAATTGACACCCATCACGTCCAGAGCCATACTGGCTCCCGAAGCCCGTCCGCCATTCGGATCATTATATCCGTTTGTCACAGGACGGGTCTTGTCCAGTGACTTGACAATATCCACCAGATGTTTCGTCATTTCTACATTCTGCTGTTCCATGACTTCATTTCCGATTGACCAGAATACGACGGAAGGATGATTCCAGTCACGGCGTACCAGAGCCTCCAGGTCTTTTCTGTGCCATTCCTCATACAGCTTGTTGTAATCCCATTCACGTTTGCCGCTGGCCCAGGCATCGAAGGCTTCGTCCATGATCAGGATGCCCTTTTTATCAGCCAGTTCCAGAACCTCGGGAGCAGGAGGATTATGAGAGGTACGGATGGAATTGCAGCCCATTTCCTGCATGATGCGGAACTGACGTTCCAGGGCACTCATATTGAATGCTGCACCCAGTGCACCCAAGTCGTGATGATTGCAGACACCCTTGATCTCTACGCGGCGCCCGTTCAGGAAAAAGCCTTCGCGTGAAACACTGATTTCGCGTACTCCAAACGGCGTGTAGTAACGGTCGGTCTCCTTGCCGTCCACCTGTACCGTCACGCAAGCCATGTAGCGGTTGGGCGATTCGATGTCCCAGCGCTTGCAGTCGTCCAGTGTCTTCTGCATATCAACCTTCCCGCTTCCCTGCGAAGGCAGCTCCAGTGTCTGGTCGTCAAAGCGCAGTACACGCTTGCCCAGGCAGTCCAGCGAATCCAGTTCATAGACCGAAGTCTTCACCACAGCCTTCGCTGCCTCGTCCTGATGGTTTTCCACTTCCACCGTGAAATGCAGATCTGCCGTCCGGGCCGTCAGGTTCTCCGCTTCCATCTTGGTTCCCCAATGTTTCACATGCACCTGTCCAGTCTTCACCAGCCACACATGGCGGTAGATACCGGCACCCGGATACCAGCGGGATTCCCATTTCTCCGTGTCAGTCCGTACAGCCAGCACGTTAGGTTCACCCACCTTGATAAACGGAGTCAGATCCAGACGGAATGAATTATAGCCATAAGGCCACGTACCTACATACTCTCCGTTCAGCCATACCTTGGCGTATGCCATCACCCCGTCAAAATCCACATAAAAACGCTTTCCCTGATCGGCCTTGTCCACCGTAAATGTTTTCCGGTACCAGCCGATTCCCTGATAAGGAAGTCTTCCGGTATTGCCTGACAAGTCCATCCGGAACGGTCCGGTAATGGCAAAATCATGCGGTACATCCAGCTTTTCCCAGCCCGAATCATCCACACCTGTTTCAAATATACCGGCCGGCTCTTCCACCCTTGTTCCATCGGCCTGCAGACCGTATCTGATGAAACGCCAGTCATCATCGAGAGAAACGACATCAGCCTGTCCGGACCGTCTGACCGGTTCCTGCTGAAGAGTTCCATCTCCACAAGCGAAGCACAGCAGCAAAGCCGCCAGGCTTCCTAAAATCTGTATTACTTTCATTTTGTTCCGTTAGTATTAAATTTATTGTCAATCAGTTTTTCGTAAATGTAAACCATTCCAGGTTCATCAAATCCTGTCCGGGATCTCCTCCCCTGTCTCCTTTAAAGACAAGAACCAGGGCATGCTTTCCTTTCGGGGTCTTTATTGCTGTTTCGTGAATGGCATAAGCCGTTTCCCCGTTGTTCGGCTTCAGCGGGCAAGTACCCAGAAGTTCACCGTCCGGATTATCCAGACGGATTTCAATCTGTGCGGAAAGATTCTTATCCCATGTCTTGCAAATGAAGCGGTTCACCTCTGCCTGATCAAAATCATAGTACTTCCAGTAAGCACAATCTCCATCCCGGATGCCGGTCAGATATTCCAACGGCACATCGTTTTCAGGACGGCGCACCGTCGGATATACATTTCCCGAAAGCAGACAGGCCCGGTAGGCTTCCATCCGCAAAGCCGGCGACATCGGTCCGCCTGCTCCCTGGGTAGTCATCTCTACCTGCTGTATCGTACCGTCCTCATTGAAGGTTATGGGTTCCAGACAGGCCTTTCTCATGGACGAAGAGGCATGCGTGGGACGGTGATAAGCAATATACCATTGTCCGTTAATCTCCGTAATGCAACCGTGATTGTTCACCAGATTGCGTCCGCTTCCCCAGTTATCGATAATTACTCCCCGATAGGTGTAAGGACCGAAAGGAGAAGTGGCCGTAGCATAGTCCAGGGTTGCACAGTTGGACTCCCCGTGCTGTGAATGGCTGCCATAGACAAAATAATAAATGCCGTTCCGCTTTCTCACGGAACTGCCTTCATTGAAACAATGCTTATCGTAAGTCAGAAGACTGTCGTGAATCTCACCTTCAATGGCATTCATCTCCTTATTCAGCTTTGCTCCCCGGGCGTGCCACTGCCCCCAAAAGAGATAAGCCTGTCCGTCGTCATCAATAAAGACAGAAGGATCGATCCCCTGAATTCCCTCAATCTTTTTCCCGTTCTTAAACGGGCCGTAAGGAGAATCGGCCACCGCTACGCCTTCGCTGTCATCCGTCAGACAATAATACAGGTAATAGCGGCCGTCGTGATGAATGCAGTCCGGTGCATACAGGATTTCTTCGGAATAGGCAGTCTGTTTGCCCATGCCTTGAGTCGCAAAGGAAATCTGCTCCATATCCCAGTTCACGAGATCGGACGAAGAAAGGACATTATACCGGGGCGAGCACCAGGCCGTACCCGGTTCATCTTTTGAGCCATAGACATAGATCCGTCCGTCGGACATCTGTCGCACTTCCGGATCTGCTATGTACACCCCTTCCGGCACAATCGGGTTCAACGGACGGACCTCTGCCGAGATAACCGCCTTCTGCTCCGGTGTGCCACCGGTTTCTGTTCCCCCACAAGCTGTCAGCAACGGCAGCAGGCACATTCCGTACAATGTGCTCCCCAAAGAATATTTATTCATATACAATAGGTAAGGGAGGTGCATCAACCGCATCCAAAGAAGAAGGACCGTCCATAGGAACGCCCCCCAACCGGGATCTATAAATTTTCAGGCCTCTGATCGGAGAATTCCATACACTTACCAGAGTTCCCTCGCATCCCCTGTCTTCCAGCATTTCAGCGTGTTTGGCCATATACTGATCGAAGATAAGCAAGGCCTTGTCACAGATTTCCCTGATCTGTGCCTGCGAGTCCTCCGTCTGATCCTGTCCGTTGAAACGCTGAATATTCACGGCCTCCCGGAAAGCGTCCAGATAAAGCACGGAACAAAGCACCCGGTTGCATACAAAGGCCAGATAATGGTATGCCTCGGTTCCCTTTTCCGTTTTTTCCAGAATCTCTTTCAGCAGATTGCCGGCATCGAGATACATTTTTCTGGCATGGTCAATGTTATCCTTGCTCATCCAGGTGTAAGAACCGCCGTTCCCCCAGGCTCCCATCCAGCAAAAACCGATATTTCCCAAATTCGTTGTGGCAAAAACATCCGCACGGTTCACCAGCTGCATGGCTTTCATCAACCGGTCTTTATCGGCAATGGACAGACGGTCTGCGTAATTCCGGTAGAAACATTCTGCCGAAAGCCCGCCATCCAGTGTAGCCTCAGCCACAAAACGGGCAGAAGTCCTGCTTTCCGCAGTACGCCAATGATTGAAAAGAACAGATGAAACCCCGCAATCAGAAGACTCAGACAGCCATTTCATCATCTTTTCATTACCGCCTATGGAATTCTGATATAAATACATTAGTCCGTCAAACTCGATCCAGGAATATATTTCCGTCATTTTCCGGTCTTGCGGAGAAACAACGACAGAGGGAAGCGCCTGGGCAGTACCCTCACTGCCATGTGAAGACATCAGACAGATTTTCGTTTCCGGAAGTGCCAGACGGGCCAGCCGGTAAGCCCCTTTCGTATAAGGAGTAATCGAACTGTAAATTCCAAGTTTGAATTCGGGATGTCCAGCTCCGCCCTGATTCAGCTGTTTGATAGCCTTCGAAATAATGCCAATCTGCATGTACAGGGTATTCAGGTCGGACTGCTTGTCCTGAATCGGAGCAATTACAGCAGAGTCTGTTGCGACCGGCTTTTCAAAAAAACGATTCAAGGTCGCCTCAGTCTCTTTCCTTGTACACCCGGCTCCCCATCCTCCGGTTTCTTCGGTTATCAGTTCAAGCGCATCAATGTCCGGATACGTTTTCAGCAGATCATTTACCGTAGCAACAGTCTGTTCGACCGTTGTCACCCGGGGTTCAAACGAAAACTGAACATAAAGTCCCCGGCTTTTGGCGTGATCAATCAGCGCCTTCATCCATGACAAGGCAAATTTACTGTTGGCCTGCGGATTGTCCTTCAGCCGTTCAGCCTCTGGAATACAGAACAGGGAATCATTATCCTTGATCTTCTCTTGCAGAAAAGCATTGTCGTACATCACATGCTTGTTTCCGTAGAAATAATTTCCGGCCAGAGACAGACTGTCTCCAAAATAAGTTTCATACCATTGCCCCGGATAACTGTGGATCGTCAGCTTATTAAAACGCATGCGCACCAGCCGGTCAATATACTCCTTGGCATCCTCCAGGGTATAAGAAGAGATGTCCATCGGAAAATTGACATGCTGGCGGATTCCTCGCCACCTGATGTCCGGTTTTATCAAGGTGTCAAAAGGTTCCGTCATGGCCTTCGCCCAATGTTCAGGGACGGAGGTCCCCGTCAGGTCAAACAGATAGCCCATCTTTTCCAGATAAGTATAGACGGCATGTGTTACCCCCATCGCATCTCCTGCACGGAAGATGACCTTACCTTTTCCGTCACAGGAAAAGCCGAATTCACCCTCCGGCAAACTGTCAGTTACTTCAAACTCAAAAACTTTCTCCCGATTACCGGCATCCGACACATATTTCTTCAAATCAGAGACTGCAAGCTCCAGTACTTTTGACTCTCCGCCCATTGAACCATAATCAAACTGAGGAGCGGAAGTACATCCCCATAGACAAAATATACCCGACAGACACCCGGTTAACATTTTATTTCTCATAGCGAATAATTTTGATGCCGCAATTTATGGAATTTTCTCCAGACAGCAAAAGAAAAACTTGCTACTTTTGCAGACCGAATAAAATTGTAAACTGATGATTCTTATGAGCCAGCATATCCCTTCCGATAAACGGGCAGAAATCTGCCTGCAATATTTGCGACAGATCGCCGTCAACAACAACCGCGAATGGTTTCACGAGCACCGCGACCTCTACGACGAGGCACGTGCTGCTTTCGAAAGCATGGTACACGACCTGATCGTGCGCATTGCCGCATTCGACCCGTCCGTGCAATATCTGACGGTGGCCGACTGCACCTACCGGTTCTACCGCGACACCCGCTTTTCTCCCGACAAGTCTCCCTACAAACGCCATTTCGGAGCCTACATCAATGCCCGGGGCAAGAAGTCCAACCATGGCGGATACTACATGCACCTGGAACCGGAAGGCTGTCTGGTAGCCGGAGGAGCCTACTGCCTGCCGTCGGACGTCCTGCGTGCCGTACGCCAGAGCATCTGCGAACAACCGGAAACTTTCCACCGCATCGTGGGCAGCGATCCGTTCCACAGCCTGTTTCCCGTACTGGGAGAAACACGGGTGAAAACCATCCCCAAGGGATTTCCCAAGGACTTCCCCTACCCTGAATACATCCGCTGCAAGGATTACTCCTGCTGCCACCCTGTCCCGGAGGACTTTTTCACGGCTCCCGACTGGCTGGAACGCACAGCCGGAATGTTTGAGATCATGAAGCCCTTCCTCGACTTTGTCAATGCAACCATTGATGAGTTCTGAGACAGTATCATTACCGCAAAGACCGCATAATTCCCGCACAACGACCGCACGATGCAGCCCGATCGACCGCATAATTCCCGCACAACGACCGCACGATGCAGCCCGATCAACCGCATAATTCCTGCGTAACGAAGGCATAATCCAGCCCGATTGACCGCATAAATTCCGCGCAAGAGCCTGTAATCAAACGGTCCGCACGGTACACCTGTTCGGGTGCATCATGCGGACCGGTAATTTTCCTCTGAATAATCTTTACTTTCTGCAGAGTTCCGAGAGATAAAAACTATGGAAACGCTCACGGATCTCATCGCGTACGCGGCGGAACTCAGCCTCGATAAACTCGGGCGTTCCTGTGGCATGCGAAGGGTCATCGAAACCGATATGCAGGCGCTTGCCTACCTTCCCCGTAAACGCCGGACAGCTCTCGTTGGCTCCCCCGCACACGGTAATGACGTAATCCCACGCCTGATCCAGATAGGTACGGACACAGACCGGAGTATGGCTGCTGATGTCGATCCCTGCTTCCTTCATCACTTCCACGGCCTTGGGATTGACCTGTGCGGCCGGTTCCGTTCCGCCGGAATACACCTCCAGCGAGGCGTCAAACGATTGCAGAAAACCATGAGCCATCTGGCTGCGGCAACTGTTTCCCGTGCAAAGTATCAAAATTCTCATAACGCTATAAGTCTTGTAAAGGGTTATAATATGAAATTGAACAGATAGCCCGACAGGATGATGAAAAAGGCTACCGTACCGAAAAAGATCCCGATAAGACGCCAGGTCATCACCTTCTTGAGCAATGTGGCTTCGGGCAGTGACAGTCCCACCACCGCCATCATAAAGGCGATTGCCGTACCCATCGGAATCCCTTTGGCTACAAACACCTCGATGACGGGCACGATACCGGCTGCATTGGCATACATCGGTACGGCCAGGAGAACCGACAGGGGAACGGCCAGCCAGTTGTCCTTCGACATGTACTGCTCAAAAAATCCTTCGGGCACAAAGCCGTGCATGAAGGCTCCGATACCGATACCGATCAGAATATACACCAGTACGCCGCGGACAATCCGCCAGGCATCACGGACAATGGCAGGCAGCCGGCGGATAAAGGTGGTGTGATCTTTCTCCCACTCATCTGCCTGAGCCGACGAGTGTGCCTGAATCTGTTTCACCCAATCGCTGAGATAAGGGGCCAGCCTCATCCGTCCCAGCACGAAACCGCCGATCACTCCCAGCAGAATGCCGCTGACGACATAGATAAGAGTCACTTTCAGTCCGAACGATCCGAGGAACATGGCCACCGCCACTTCGTTGACCAGCGGCGAGGTGATCAGAAAGGCAAAGGTCACTCCCAGGGGAATCCCTCCTTTCACAAACCCGATGAACAGCGGAATGGACGAGCAGGAGCAGAACGGGGTGATGGCTCCGAACAGAGCCGCCAGCAGATACTGCAACCCGTACATCCGGTGCGTAACCAGATAGTTGCGCAACCGTTCGATCGGGAAATAGGCATTGACAATGCCCATCAGTACACTGATGAAGAACAACAGGATCAGAATCTTGACCGTGTCGTAGAAGAAAAAGTTCACAGCCGTGCCCAGGGAAGTTCCGGCACTCAGCCCGAAAATCCCATAGACCAGCCAGTCTGCAAAATCTTGTATCATGTCACTACCTGCGTTTTCAGATTCCCAGAAGTTTCTTCACGTCACTTTCCGTGGGCACCTGTCCCTTCATCTTCACCACTTCATCCACGACTACGGCAGGAGTGGTCATGATGTTATACTTCATCATTTCCATCAGATCGTCCACCTTGGTCAGTTTCACGTCCAGGTTGTTTTCCCTGATCACTTTCTCAATCACCTGATAGGTTGTCTTGCATCTGCTGCAACCCGGTCCCAATACTTTAATTTCCATCTTTCCAAAAATTTAATCAGTTATTAATCTTGTTTATACATACATTATCCAACAATAATAGATGCCGATGAGAATAAATACGATTCCCACAAGGAGATTCATCCATTTCTGCACCTTCTGCATCTTGCCGTAGAAACTGCCCATCTGCTGCACACTGAAAGCCAGTATCCAGGCAACGGCAAGCACTGGTATCGCCGTGGCTACGGCAAATACGGCCGGCAACAGATAACCGGCTGTCACGGAAGCCGACAGAGGGATCAGCATACCGAAATAGAACACACCGCTGCAATGTTCGTGGCCAGCGGACAGGGAGAAAGAGCCGTAAGCAAGCCCAGCAGAAACGCAGTCAGAAGAGGCGTGGAACTGTTGTCCAGCCATGTCTGTAACCAATCCATACGCTTCCCCCGTACTTACTTCAGCATTCCGCTGACCGTTTTCACCAATCCGGCTTTGAACGTATCAGGCGACTTGCGGGCATTGCCGAAAGCAAACTCCTTCTCCAGCACCTCACGCGTGTTGCGCTCAATGGCTATGCAGGTGGCACAGGCACATACCCGATCTTCAGATCCGGATTTTTCCTTTCCACCGCTTCCACAAGAAACCAGAAGCAGGCAGACCAGTCCTAAAAACCATACATTCTTCATACGTTTATCTATATTTTATGATTAACAATTCACCTTATTAGTAATTCGCCAAACTACGAACATACAGCATAAAAAAGGGGCTTAACGGCAGCACCCTTCTTTCTTGCAGAGAGGCTGACCGAAGAAATCAGCAAACATCCGTCTGGCGATTTCCCAGTTCTCTCTATTAATGCAGTATTTCACTTTCGGAGCTTCAATCTCCCCCTGAATCAGTCCGGCATCCTTCAGCTCTTTCAGATGCTGCGAAACGGTAGCCTTGGCTATGGGCAGTTCCTCGTGGATATCGCCGAAGAAACAGCTTTCCTGACGGGCCAGAAACTGAAGGATAGCCATACGCGCCGGATGTCCCATTGCCTTGGCAAAGCGGGCCATCCGCTCCTGCTCTTCCGAATACTTCTTTTGGATCATTTTTCTTTTCTCTTTTTGTTTGTTGTTCGCAAAACTACGAATAACATTTCTGACTGCAAAAGAAATCTCGCCGAAACTGAGTTTATTAATTATTATTTGTACTTTTGTTCGGTTAGTCAAACATATACACATACAGCATCAAAAAGAAATGATCATGAAGAAAAATCTGCTTTTACTGCCAACTTTTGCAATGGCATTGTTCTGTGCCTGCACAGAAAACGTGAACCAACAGGAAAGTACCTGGCCACAGCCCTGCATGGAAGGAAACAGCGGAAACTGGGTTTACAACACCCAGATCAGCGATGAATTTGAAGCTCCCTTCGATACGGCCAAATGGTACGACCACAACCCGACCTGGCTGGGCAGACAGCCGTCGCTGTTCCGTAAGGAAAACGTGCGTGTGGAAAACGGACAGCTGATCCTGACCGGAAAGCGCGAGAATGTGGCCGATGCTCCGGAAGGCTACCATACCTTTACTACGGCTGCGGTACAAAGCAAGAAAAAGGTACTCTACGGATTCTTTGAAATCAAATGCAAGCCGATGAACTCTGCCCTGTCGAGTGCATTCTGGCTGTACACCCAGGATTCCATCAAACAGGAAGAAATTGACATTTTTGAGATCTGCGGACGCAACGATGCGGCTCCGTCTTATGAAAAAATTTATTTCGCTACTTCGCATTACATCCTCAAGAAACAGAACCTGCAGATCAGTGACCACGTGGAACACCTGACAGAAGGCCGCTGGGCTGACCAGTGGATCACAGCCGGACTGAAATGGACACGTGATGAACTGGTGTGGTACGTCAACGGAAAAGAAATACGTCACCGGAAAAACGATTTCTGGCATTCACCCGAAACCATCAATTTCGACAGCGAAGCCTTCCCGAGCTGGTGGGGACTGCCTTCCGACCAGGACAACGGAGGAGAATTCCAGATCGAGTATTTCCGCTACTGGACCGAAAAAGACCAGCCGTCACTGCAGACCGTTTACATCAATGACATGAAAGAATAACTTTAATAAAGATTATATATGAAATACCTGATCGTATCCGATATCCACGGATCCCTGCCTGCTCTGGAAAAAGTGCTGGCTTTCTACCGCGAACAACAGTGTGACCTGCTCTGCATTCTGGGCGATATCCTGAACTACGGACCGCGCAACGGTCTTCCCGAAGGACTCAACCCGAAAGGCATTGCCGAACGGCTGAACGCAATGGCCGGAGAAATCGTTGCTATACGCGGAAACTGCGACTCGGAAGTGGACCAGATGCTGCTGGACTTCCCGATCCTTTCCGACTATACGCTCGTGGTAGACAACGGCAAACGTCTCTTCCTGACCCACGGACACATTTACAACGAAGAAAAACGTCCCAAGGCTGTCACCGACTGCTTTTTCTACGGACATACGCATCTCTGGAAACTGGAACGTCAGGCAGACGGCGTGGTCTGCAATACGGGTTCGGTAACCTTCCCCAAGGGAGGAAACGTACCGACCTTTGCCACTTACGAAAACGGAACCGTCACGGTGTACCGTCTTGACGGTGAACCGCTGGCCAGTCTCACGCTGGATAAATAAAGACCACAAAGGGTACCGGTTACAACCGGTACCCTACTTTCAGCATCAGATCGTATGTGGAATAGTCCACGTCATCATAATATCTGTAATTCGTCTTCCGGTTAAAGAAACGGTTGGAAAGAACAACACTCCACTGCTTCCCGAACTGGTAAGCCAGCTGGACAGAAGCGACCGTCAGTCGCGCATTGCTTCTGTCTCCCTGTACATTCAGTGCATTCGGATCGTCTACCGTACTCCAGTCCAGATCCGGATCATACCCCTTCCAGGTAAATATATGATAATTCTCCAGATTCAGCAGCAGAGCAAACCGCCTGTTGCAGATCCATCCTACTCCTCCCTTGATGCTGTATCCGCTTCCCAGGTTATAATCCCTCTTGCCCAGCTTCATGTAGTCTGAAAGACTGGCTCCCAATGCCACTCCGTTGGCATACAGTTCTCCAAAGAACATGGTCTTCTTTCCCGGTTCCGGATTCTTGTAATAGATGGTGCCCAGGCCGACAGCAGCAGCTTCCGAAATACGGTAAGGCGCAACAAGCCGGTCATTCTTCTCATTGATATCCGAGTTGTAATAATCAAAATGCTGGAAGACTCCCATCATCAGTGAACGGTTTTTCCGCTGCCATACATTCTTTCCCCACAAGGCACCGATGGCATTCACCTGACTGATAAGCGGCTGGTTGATCACATCCAGTCCCATTTTGAAACGGAACCATTCATAGGGTGTATAATGTTCATCATCAAAAGGATTTCCGTAATTCAGGGCCATGTCCACATGCAGACTGGAAGATCCCTTCCTGGACTTCTCCTCATCGGCCAGAAAACGGGGACCGAGACTGACTACAAAATTGACCGGAACGTTCGAATAGCTGCGCCCCTTATAACTTCGCCGTTTCCAGGCCTCCCCCGTGATCAGCCGGTTAATGGCCCGCATCGGTGAGATGATTCCAGCAAGCAGTTCCCGCCCGGCACGTTCCCATCCGCTGGTACGGTTGTCAATGAACAGATCAGAAAGCCGGAAAGTTATCTCTCCCAGTGCAACCCCTCCGAAAGTAGTGGCCAGCATATCATTGGGAGAAGGTGCCTCTGTTTCCATGAAAAATTCCCACATCAGGCTTCCGCCGGCTGCATAGGGAATGGACTGCCAGAAATTCAGTCCGTTGCTGCGTGCGGCATTAAAATACAATCCGCCATGATAAGGATGGGAAAACAAATTGGTGGTAAACTGATCACTGTCCCACATCAGCCCGCGTCTGAAATTGTTCCTGATCGTTTTCCCGTTGATCCGGGCCCAGCTTTCATTGACGATAAAGCGGTCGAATGCCCAGACAGCCAGGTTGGTTCCAATCACCTCACCCGCCGCCCGCAATGGTTTCGGCTTCCATATTGTAACGGAATCACTGACATAATAACGGGATTCCACCTGAGGCAGATACTCCTGAGCGTAACTGTT
>ENA-UEQJ01000435-UEQJ01000435.1-human-gut-metagenome-genome-assembly--contig:-NODE-435-length-34699-cov-3.647623_pt1 | contig 34699 bp, 30 predicted proteins | sample MGYA00242937_ERZ507938 | MGnify/ENA primary metagenome ERZ507938 (study PRJEB26167, sample SAMN06115437) | human gut metagenome | host: Homo sapiens | place: China:Gansu | collected 2015-07-03 | study...
TGCTGGACGAGGCGCTGGAGCTGACCGCCGAGACGTCTGTCCCGTTCCCGCACACGACGGCGGCGGATCTGGCGAAAAAGATCCGCGCGGCAGTCCTTGCGCTGCTGGAAGAGAAGAACGCGGCGCTTTGCGACGTCGGCTCGCTCGGCGCGGTCGTCCCCGGCAGCATCGACGCAAGCGGCGAGACGGTTCTTGACGCGCACAATCTGGATTTCCACAATGTACCCCTGCGTGATCGACGCGTATAATCTCGGCTTTCACGACGTGCCCCTGAAAGCGCTTGCGCAGGAGGCGTTCGGGGAGATCCCTGTGTATCTTGCAAACGACGCAAACGGTGCGGCGCTGGCCGAGCTCTACGCGGGCGCGTTCCGCGGCTGCAAAACGGCGGTTCTGTTCACGCTCGGCACGGGGCTTGGCGGCGGCATCATTCTGAACGGCAAAATGTTCAACGGCGGCATGAACCACGGCGTTGAGCTGGGCCACGCGTATCTGGTCGACGGCGGCGAGCCGTGTACCTGCGGCAATCACGGCTGCATGGAGGCCTACTGCGCCGCGTCCGCGCTCACGCGGGAGGGCCGCCGAGCCATGCAGGCCCATCCGGAGAGTATGCTGGCCGAGAAGACCGGCAGCGACCCGGCGAAGATCACGCCCAAGCTCGTCACCGACTGCGCCAAGGCAGGCGACCCCGCCGCGACCGCCGTTTTCGACGACTATATCGAGCACCTGAGCTCCGCCTGCGCGTCGATCTATAATATTCTCGACCCGGAGGTACTTGCCCTCGGCGGGGGCCTCAGCGCGGCGGGCCCGTTCCTGTTTGACCCCCTGCAGGACAAGGTCAGCAAAAAGTGCTTCTATTCCACGCGCGGCAAGCTCGTCCCCGCCGTGCTCGGCAACGAGGCCGGAATGATCGGCGCGGCGCTTCTCGCGCGCGACGCGGAAGCTTAACGCCGCACATCGGTTTTTGTTATTTTCTCATCATAAAAGGAGCGATCAATATGGTAAGCATCAATTTTGAAGGCGCGAAGCAGTTTTATGCCAAGCAGCCGGACAAGACCGCGGCGCAGGCTGCGTTTGACACACTGGTAAACGGCACCGGCGCAGGTAATGACTTCATCGGCTGGGTCGACCTGCCGGTAAATTACGACAGGGAAGAGTTCGCCCGCATTCAGGCTGCGGCAAAGAAGATCCAGTCTGACTCCAAGGCGCTTGTCGTCATTGGCATCGGCGGCAGCTATCTCGGCGCGCGCGCCGTGGTCGAGCTTCTGAAAAGCCCGAACTACAACGCTCTGCCCAAGAACACCCCGGACATTTATTTCGCCGGCAACGGCATTTCCTCCGACGCTGTGACGGAGATCCTCGCCATGATCGGTGACCGCGATTTTTCCGTGAACGTCATTTCCAAATCCGGCACGACGACCGAGCCTGCCATCGCGTTCCGCATCTTCAAGGCGGCCCTTGAGAAGAAATACGGCGTGGAGGGTGCAAAGAGCCGCATTTACGCCACGACAGACAAGGCGCGCGGCGCGCTGAAGACGCTTGCGTCCCGTGAGGGCTATGAAAGCTTTGTTGTGCCCGATAATGTCGGCGGCCGCTATTCCGTTCTGACGGCTGTGGGCCTGCTTCCCATCGCCTGCTGCGGCATCGACATTGAAGCGCTCATGCACGGTGCACAGGCCGAGCGTGAGGATACGCTGAAGCGCGGTGTGGAAAGCGCCGCCGTGCAGTACGCCATGAGCCGTCAGGCGCTGTACGCGGACGGCAAAAACATTGAAATCCTGGCGGCCTACGAGCCCGCGTTCCGCTTCATGGCCGAATGGTGGAAGCAGCTTTACGGCGAGTCCGAGGGCAAGGACGGCAAGGGCATTTTCCCGGCCTCCGTTGATCTGACCCCCGATTTGCACTCCATGGGCCAGTATATCCAGGATGGCATCCGTATGCTGCAGGAAACGGTTGTCTTCTTCGACAACTCCAGAACATCTGTTACTGTTCCGTCCGACGAGGAAAATCTGGACGGCCTGAACTATCTGGCGGGCCGCGAGATGAGCTATATCAATGAAAAGGCCATGCAGGCGACCAAGGCCGCGCATATTTCCGGCGGCGTGCCCGTCACCGAGATCCGCCTGCCGGAGATCGGCGAGGAAGCGCTGGGTGCGCTCATCTACTTCTTCGAGTTTGCCTGCGGCGTGTCCGGCTACATGGAGGGCGTCAACCCCTTCAACCAGCCCGGCGTTGAGGCCTATAAGAAGAATATGTTCCACCTGCTCGGCAAGCCCGGCTATTAATAAACCCAAAACGCCGGAGGATTTCCCTCCGGCGTTTTTTCTATATTAGAGAGGGGGGATTGTAATGCAGTTTCCGGATTCGCTTGCCGGGCGGCTGCTCGGGTGGTACGCGGCGGGACACCGCGCGCTGCCGTGGCGGGAGGACCATGAGCCGTATCACGTCTGGCTGTCGGAGATCATGCTCCAGCAGACGCGCGTGGAGGCCGTAAAGGGCTATTACGCGCGCTTTTTATCGGAGCTGCCCGATATCGCCGCGCTTGCAGCCTGCGAAGAAAACCGCCTGACGAAGCTTTGGGAGGGCCTGGGCTATTATTCCCGCGTGCGCAATCTGCAGAAGGCCGCCCGCGTCATTATGACGCAGCACGGCGGCGAGTTCCCGCGGGACTACGCTGCCATCCGGGCGCTGCCCGGCGTGGGGGATTATACGGCGGGCGCGGTCGCGTCCATCTGCTTTGACGCGCCGGAGCCTGCGGTCGACGGGAACGTGCTGCGCGTGCTCTCCCGCGTAACGCAGGACGAAGCACCGGTCACGCGGCCCGCCGTCAAAAAGGCGTATGAAGCCGCGCTGCGGCCAGCTTATGAGAAAAATCCGGGAAAAAGAAGCGAGCTGACGCAATCGCTCATGGAGCTTGGGGCCTGCGTGTGCGTTCCGAACGGCGCGCCGAAGTGCGCTGCCTGTCCGCTGCGGGAGAACTGCTGCGCCGGAGAAAGCGGCGCATGGTCGCGCCTTCCCGTTAAGGAGGCAAAAAAGCCCCGCCGCGTTGAGGAGAAGACGGTGTTCTTTCTCCAATGCGGCGGGCAGTATGCCGTGCGCAGGCGGCCGGAGACGGGGCTGCTTGCCGGACTCTGGGAGCTTCCGAATGTGGAAGGAGCACTGGACGCGCAGCAGGCGCTTGCACTGCTTGACAGCTGGGGCCTCGTCCCGGAGGAGCTGACGCGCACGCGCGAACGGACGCACATCTTTACGCACGTCGAGTGGCATATGCGCTGCTATGACATCCGCGTCTCGGCCCCGGTCGGCAGCTTCACATGGGTCAGCGGCGAACGGTTCCGGCAGGACATCGCGCTTCCCAGCGCCTTCCGCATCTTCTGGCAGCCGGAGGAACCGGCCTGAGCCGTCCGTTCATAAAATGATCCCCCTGCCGCAGTTAGCGGCAGAGGGATTTTTCAGTTTATGCCTTCTGCGGCTCCATTGCGTCTGCGAGGGTGTCGGTGATGGCGGCGCGGAAGAGGCTGCCTGCGTTGTCGTGGACGATGTTCAGGGCGGGGGCCGTATGGTTCAGCTCGATCTTGCTGTCCATGTAGAGATCGAGGTCGAGCATGAACACGCGCTCCTCCGTCGTCTCGCGGGTACGGTTGTTGACCTTGCGCAGCAGGCCCGGGCCGGATTTGACGTTGGCCTTCGCGCCGCCGGGCATCTGGACAGTCGCGGTCAGCTCGTTCTTCATGAACGCCTGCTCCTGCGCGTCCTCGTCGCCCATGAGGCCCAGGAAGCCCGGCGTGATGAGTTCTTTCCAGAGGCGGTCCTCCAGACCGAGCGGCGCACGGCGGAAGGCGTTGACATACCGCAGACCCACGCGGGTGAACCACGAGGGATGATATGTCTCGATAAATACCGCGAGAATGCGGTCGAGCCGCTGGGCAAATTCCTCCCAGCGGGTATAGCCGTAGGTCGAAAGGGCGATAAAGCCCTTGGTGAGACTGATTTTCCACTGCCCCTCGGCAGAGACGAACTGATAGTTGTTGACCGTTCCCTGCGGGACGGGCTTGCCGTTCACCATCTGCGGCGGCAGCTGCTCGATCTTCTTTTCATACTGCGGATATTCCCGGCGGATGCGGTCCTGAAACGCGGCAGGCTCGCTTGCGTCGATGGACAGGATCTCCGGGAAACGAAGCTGACAGATCACCTCGACCAGCTGGCGCTTGGCGTAGATCATTCGTTCTTCATTGGAAAACATGGTTCGCACACCTTTCGTTGCTTTTTTTATATCATACTATATTTATCTGAAAATGCAAGATGCTTGGCAAATCCGGCGTTTGGTGGTATACTGATTCTGTATCTCAATTCAGGAGGTTCCGGTATGGATTTTTTGCGGCTTCTCGCGGCGGGACGCTGCGGAGCGCTGGACACGTTTTTCTCGGGTCTGACCTATTTCGGCTCGGAGATCGCGTTCATGGCGGCGGCGCTGCTGATCTTCTGGTGCGTTGACAAGCGGCAGGGCTATTATGTCTTTCTGGTCGGTGCGCTCGGCACGGTCTGCAACCAGTTTCTGAAGCTGGCCTTCCGCATTCCGCGCCCGTGGGTGCTCGATCCGGACTTTCAGATCGTCGAAGCCGCCCGCGCGGACGCGACGGGCTATTCCTTCCCCTCCGGCCACACGCAGAATATCGTCGGCACGACGGCCTCGATCTTCGCGAGCCGGAAGGAAACGTGGGCGCGTATTGTCTGTATCGTGTTGATGGTTCTGGTGCCGTTTTCGCGGATGTACCTGGGTGTTCACACGCCGCTGGACGTCGGCGTGGCCTTCCTGACGGCGCTGGCGCTGGCTGCGGCGCTCTATCCGGCGTTCCGGACAGAATCTGCCGCAAAAAAGACAGTGCCGTGGCTTTTACTTGGCGTGGCGGTGCTGTGCGGCGGATATCTGGTCTATGCTTCGTCCCTCGCCCGGTGCGACTGGCCGGAGGGCAGCGAGGACCTTTCCAATATCACGCACGGCCTCAAAAACGCGTACACCATGCTGGGCGCGCTGCTGGGCTTTCTGATCGTGTACATTGCCGACGAGAAAAAGCTGCATTTTGACGTGCGCGCGCCGTTTTGGGGACAGGTCTTGAAGCTGATGCTGGGCCTTGCGCTGATCGTCGGCATCAAGGCGGGGCTGAAGCCGCTGCTGGTTTCCCTCTTTGCCGGGTCGCAGGCGGAAAGCCTTGTGCGGTATTTCCTGCTTGTCCTGTTTGCGGGCATTGTCTGGCCGCTTACGTTCCCGTTCTTCGCAAAGCTCGGAAGGAAGGGGAACGCGGCATGACGGCGGCTATGATCGTTCTGGCCGTTTTGCTGGCGGTCGTTCTGCTGGCGCTGGGCCTGTTCCTGTTCGCCTGCCGCCGCAGCCCCGTCCCGGATTTTACAAAGCCCGCGGTCATTGCCCAATGGGGCAGGGAAGACCAGACGGAGGAAATTCTCGCGGGTATCACGCTGATGCAGGACGCGGAGGATATCTTTCTGCCGGCCTATGACGGACTGCGCCTGCACGGGCAGCTATTGCAGCAGCCCGGCGCGAAGGGCACGATCCTTCTGTTCCACGGCTACCGGTCGAGCTGGATCATCGATTTTTCCATTGTCCTTCCCTATTACTATTCGCTCGGATATAATTTACTCGCTGTCGACGAGCGTGCACACGGGCAGTCGGAGGGCGTATATATCACCTTCGGCATTCACGAGCGCCGGGACGCGGCGACGTGGGCACAGTACGCGGCCATGCACTTCGGCCCTGACCATCCGCTGTTTCTGGGCGGGCTTTCGATGGGCGCGACGACGGTTCTGCTGGCCTCCGCGCTGGAGCTTCCGCCGTCCGTGCGGGGCGTGATCGCCGACTGCGGCTTCTCCTCGCCGGAGGCGATCATGCGAAGCGTTCTGCGGGCGCACGTAAAATGGCTCCCGGCGGGGCCGCTGCTGGGACTGATGGACGTCTGCACGCGTGTGTTCGCGGGCTTTTCCATCAAAGAAGCGTCCACGCTGGACGCGGTATCGAAAACGAAGCGCCCTATTCTGTTCATCCACGGCACGGCGGACACCTTCGTCCCCTGCGCCATGTCGCAGGCCGCCTATGACGTCTGTGCGTCTGAAAAGCAACTAATCCTCGTCGACGGGGCAAGGCACGGCTACAGCTATCTGGTCGACCGCCCGCGCGTGCAGGCGGCGCTGGCAGCGTTTCTGGAAAAATACACATCACAGGAGGCTATCCAATGAGACAGCAGCATGAGATCACCACTTCCGGCCCGCTGCTCGGCAGCGACGGCAATCTGCTCGAACCCGGCTGGGCGCGTTCCCTGCTCCCGGTCTACCGGCGCGCGGACATCAAAGCCGGCGTGATGCGCGTCAAGGAATGGGATTACTATCTCATCACCGACGGCCATATCGGTCTGGCGCTGACCATCGCGGACAACGGCTATATGGGCCTCGACTCCGTTTCCTTCCTCGACTTTGACGGCAAATGGGAAAAAACGACCAGCCGGATGCGTGCGCTGCCGCTGGGCCGGACGCAGCTGCCGGAATCGAGCGCGGAGGGCGCGTCGGAAATTTCAAGGAGCGGCTATGCCCTGGCCTTTTACCACGAGGACGGGGCGCGGATGCTCTCGTTCCACATGGACAAATTTCTGGACAAGGAGCCGATCGAGGGCATTGTCAAGCTCACCGACGAGCCGGCCGAGAGCATGGTCATCGCCACGCCCTTTGACAAGCCCGGACATTTCTATTACAACCAGAAGATCAACTGTATGCGCGCCGAGGGCTGGATCGAGCTGGGCAGCCGCCGGTACGAGCTGACGAAGGACAAATTCTTCGCTGTGCTCGACTGGGGCCGCGGCGTGTGGACGTATCACAACACGTGGTACTGGGGCAGCGCCTCCGGTGAGCTGGATGGCGCACCCTTCGGCTGGAACATCGGCTACGGTTTCGGCAACACCAGCGCCGCGACGGAGAACGTGCTGTTCTACGACGGAAAAATCCACAAGCTGGGCGAGGTCAAGTTTGAAATTCCCATGGATGAAGACGGCTTTGAGGACTTCATGAAGCCCTGGGTCTTCACGAGCGACGACAACCGGTTCTATATGAATTTTATACCGGTGCTCGACCGCAGCGCGTTCATGAGCGCAGGCGTTGTGCTGTCCGATCAGCATCAGGTCTTTGGTCATTTCACGGGCCGCATCACGCTTGACGACGGAACGGTCCTGCCCGTGCGCGACTTCTTCGGCTTTGCCGAGAAGGTCGAAAACAAATGGTAAGCGTATGCTGACCTACGATCTGCAAGCGGGCGATCAGCCGAAATATTACCGGCTCTATACCTGCATCCGCGAGGATATCCTGCGAGCCGAGCTTCCGCCGGGGCAGAAGCTGCCGTCGAAACGGGCGCTGGCGGAGCATCTGCATATCAGCCTCGCGACCGTCTCCGGCGCGTATGAGCAGCTCGTGGACGAGGGCTATCTCACAGCGAAGCCGCGCAGCGGCTATTATGTCAGCGCCATCTCCCGCCTGCCGCAGAACACGCAGCCGCAGGCGCGGCTGCATATGCTGCCTGCCGACGCACCCGCCGCGCAGGAGCCTGCGGGCTACGGCTTCCGGTATTCCGCGCTGACCCGGCTCATGCGCGAGGTCATCGCCGACTGCGGTACGCGGCTGCTGGAAAAGCCGCCGCATTACGGCTGTGCGGAACTGCGCAACGCGATCGCGGAATATCTGCTGCGCTACCGCGGGATGCTGGCCCAGCCGGACTGCATCGTCATCGGCTCCGGCGCGGAATATCTCTACGGTCTGATCGTGCAGCTGCTGGGCCGGGAGCGCGTATATGGGCTGGAAGACCCCGGCTATGAAAAGGTCCGGCAGGTCTACGCGGCCAACGGCGCGGTCTGTGAGCTGCTGCCCATGGGCGAAGACGGCATCCGCGCTGGCGCGCTGCAAAACGCACGCGCGTCCGTCCTGCACATCACGCCGTTTCACAGCTTCCCCACCGGCATCACCACGTCAGCGGCCAAGCGCAGCGACTATCTTTCCTGGGCGGCGGAGCGGAACGCGATTTTGATCGAGGACGATTTCGATTCGGAGTTTTCCGAAAACAAAAAGCCGCTGCAGACGCTCTATTCCATGGACCGGCGCGGATGCGTGATCTACGTGAACACGTTTTCGCATTCGCTGGCCCCATCCATGCGTATGGGTTATATGGTGCTGCCGGAGCGCCTGATGGAGCAGTACCGACAGACGCTCGGCTTTTATTCCTGCTCTGTACCGCTGTTCGACCAGTACGTTCTGGCCCGCTTTATCTCGCAGGGCTATTTTGAGCGCCACCTGAACCGTCTGCGGCGGCAGAACAAGGGAAAATAATCGCGGAAACCTCGCAAATTCCTCTGGATTTTTTGCGCGTCCTGTGTTATTGTGATAATAGAAATTATTATTATTATATTTGAAAGGAATCCGATTTATGTACTGTGTCAAGAAAATGACCGAGGATCTCTACTGGGTCGGCGCGAGCGAGCGGCGGCTGAATCTGTTTGAAAACGCCTACCCGCTCACGAACGGCGTGAGCTACAACTCCTATCTGCTGCTGGCCGAGAAGACCGTCCTGATCGACACTGTGGATAAGTCTGTCAGCGGCCTGTTCTTTGAAAACGTCGACCATGTGCTCTCCGGCCGGAAGCTCGACTACCTCATCGTGCAGCATATGGAGCCGGACCACGCCGCGACCATCGGCGAGCTTGTCCTGCGTCACCCGGAAGTAACCATCGTCTGCAACGCCAAGACGCGCACCATGATGCAGAACTTCTTCACGTTCGATCTGGACAGCCGCGTGCAGCTCGTCAAGGAGATGGACACGCTCACGACCGGCAGACACACCTTTGCCTTCGTCATGGCCCCGATGGTGCACTGGCCGGAGGTCATGGTGTCCTATGACACGGCCACGAAAACGCTCTACTCTGCCGATGCCTTCGGCACCTTCGGCGCGCTGAACGGCAATCTGTATGCGGATGAGGTGAATTTCCGCACGGAATGGCTCGCCGACGCCCGCCGGTACTATACCAACATCGTCGGCAAATACGGCACGCAGGTGCAGGCGCTGCTGAAAAAGGCCGCCGGGCTGGAGATCGAGATGATCTGCCCGCTGCACGGCCCGGTCTGGCGCAAGGATATCGCGTGGTTCCTCGACAAATATATCCACTGGGCGACCTATACCCCGGAGGACGACGCGGTCGTCATCGCCTACGCCTCCGTCTACGGCGGCACGGAAAACGCGGCGAATGTGTTGGCCGCGAAGCTGTCCGACCTCGGCGTGCGCAATGTGCAGATGTACGACGTGTCCGTCACGCATCCAAGCTATATCCTCTCCGAATGCTTCCGGGCCAGCCATCTGGTCTTTATCTCCACGACGTACAACGCGGGGATGTTCGTGACGATGGAAAATCTGGTGCACGATATCGTCCATCACAATCTCCAGAACCGCACCATCGCCCTGATGGAAAACGGCTCCTGGGCCCCGACGGCGGCAGGGCTGATGCGCGCGGAGTTCCAGAAGCTCAAGAACTGCACGATCCTCGATGAGACAGTCACGATCAAATCGACGCTCAAGGAATCCCAGCTGGCGGACGTCGAGACAATGGCGCAGGCTATCTTCGATTCCATGCCGAAGCCCGTCCCGGCAGAGCACAAGGCCGACGCGCCGGTTGAAAAGAACGCGTTCTTCTCGTTCTCCTACGGCCTGTTCGTCCTGACGGCCCGCGACGGCGAAAAGGACAACGGCTGCATCATCAACACCGCCGCGCAGCTCACCGACACACCCAAGCGCATCTCCATCGCCGTCAACAAGGCGAATTTCACGCATGACATGATCCGCAAGACGGGCGTGTTCAATCTGTCCATGCTCTCGACCGACGCGCCGTTCGGCCTGTTCCAGCACTACGGCTTCCAGTCCGGCCGCGACGTGGACAAGTTCGCGGATGTAAAGGGTATGGCCCGCGCGACGAACGGGGTCTATTACCTGCCGTATTCCACCAACGCCTTTGTCAGCGGCAAGGTCACGCAGGAGATCGATCTCGGCACGCACACGCTGTTCATTGCCGACGTGACTGAGGCGCGCGTACTCTCCGACGCGCCGTCCATGACCTACAGCTTCTACTTTGCAAACGTCAAGCCCAAGCCGTCGGCGCTCAAAAAGCAGACCGGCTGGGTCTGCAAGATCTGCGGCTATGTCTACGAGGGCGAAACGCTCCCCGCCGATTTTATCTGCCCGCTGTGCAAGCACGGCGCGGAGGACTTTGAAAAGCTGCCGGAATAACCATATCAAGCTTATAAACGGAAAGGAACGATCATCATGTCCCGTGTACTGGAAACTCTGGAACCGAAAGCGGTCTTTCATTTCTTCGAGGATCTGACCCGTATCCCGCACGGCTCGCGCAACACAAAGGCCATCAGCGACTACTGCGTCGCCTTTGCAAAGGAACGCGGTCTGTGGGTGTATCAGGACGCGCTCAACAACGTCATCATCAAAAAGCCCGCCACAGCAGGCTACGAAGCTGCGCCCGCCGTCATTTTACAGGGCCATCTCGACATGGTTGCGGAAAAAACGCCGGAAAGTCCCATCGACTTCACAAAGGACGCGCTCGACCTGCGCGTCGAGGGCGACTATGTCTCGGCGAACGGCACGACGCTCGGCGGCGACGACGGCATTGCCGTCGCCATGGCGCTGGCCGTGCTGGACAGCAGCGAAATTGCGCACCCGGCGCTTGAGGTCGTGTTTACCGTCGACGAGGAGATCGGCATGGAAGGCGCGCAGGGCCTTGATTTTTCGCAGCTCTCCGCCCGCCGTATGCTGAACGTTGACTCCGAGGACGAAGGCATCTTCACCGTCAGCTGTGCCGGCGGCGCAAGCGCCAACGTCTCCATTGGCCTGACGAGCGCCCCCTGCGCGCTGGCCTGCGCGCGGCTGACCGTCTCCGGCCTCATCGGCGGCCATTCCGGCCAGGAGATCGACAAGGGCCGCGCAAACGCGAATCTCCTGCTGGGCCGCGTGCTGAACGCGGTGCAGTGCAAGCTTTCCTTCCGGCTCGTTTCCGCCGCGGGCGGTCTGAAGGACAACGCCATTCCGAATGCGGCCGAGGCCGTTCTGGCCCTGCGGGAAGAGGACGTGTCCGCCGCGCGTGAGATCGCGGCGGCCTGCGAGGCCGATTTCCGGAAGGAATACGCCGCAGCCGACCCCGGTGTGACCGTCGCGCTGGAGCCTGCCCCCGCCTGCGATCAGGCGCTGACGGAGGAAGCGACGCTGCGTGTTGTCCGCTTCCTGCTGCTTGTGCCGAACGGCATCGCGGCCATGAGCATGGACATCCCGGGGCTGGTGCAGACGTCCTGCAATCTCGGCATTTTCCATGTGACGGACAGCGTTCTGACGGCGGTCAGCTCGGTCAGAAGCTCGGTTTCGTCGCAGAAGCAGATGCTGCTTGCCCGCATCGACGCGCTGTCACAGCTGCTGGGCGGTTCGCTTCATGTGACGGGGGCCTATCCCGCGTGGGAATACCGGCGCGAATCCCCGCTGCGCGATAAGCTCGCCGCCGTCTACACGCAGCAGACCGGCAAGACCCCGAAGATCGAAGCCATCCACGCGGGGCTGGAATGCGGCCTATTCGCGGGCCAGCTCCCCGGTCTTGACTGCGTATCCTTCGGCCCGGATCTGGCCGATATCCATACCACGCGCGAAAAAATGTCCATCTCCTCCGTCCAGCGCACCTGGCGCTTCCTGCTCGGCGCATTAGAGGCGCTGAAGGACTGATCCATAGAAGCTTCATTGATATGAAAAACGCGGCTCCCCGGATGTGTCCGGGGAGCCGCAATGCGTCTGTATCGTTACCGGTGGGTGCCGACGAAGAAGACGGAAATGACGCCGGGGCCGGTGTGGGCGCCGATGACGGGGCCGACATAGTTGATGATGATATCCTTGACCGGGGTCAGGGCGCGGATCTGTTCGGCAGTGTACTCTGCGTCCTCAATGCAGTCGCCGTGGCAGATGAAGACGGTCTGCTCTGCCGGGTTGATGGCCGTGTCGGCCAGCTTCTGCGCAAGGGCCTTGAGCGCAGCCTTGCGGCCTCTGGCCTTGGTGACGTTCTTGAGCGTTCCGGCGTCGTCGGTGTGCATGACGGGCTTGATCTGCAGAACCGTGCCGACAAGGGCCGTCGCCGCGTCGACGCGTCCACCGCGCTTTAAGAACATCAGGTCGTTGACTGTGAACCAGTGGCAAAGATGTGGGATCGTCTCGCGGACATAGTCTGCGACCTCGTCCATGGACGCGCCGGACTGCTGCTTCTTCGCGGCCAGATACAAAAGCAGGCCCTCGCCCAGAGACGCGCAGAGCGAGTCGATGGCGATGAGCTTCCGCTCTGGGTATTTTTCCCGCAGCTCGCCGCAGGCGATCGCGCCGGACTGGTACGTCGTGCTCAGACCGGAGGAGAAGCCGATGAAGAGGATATCAAGGCCCGCCTTCAGCTTTTCCTCCATGACGGCAGTGAACTCCGAGACGTTGACGGCGCTCGTGGTGGCGCGTTCGCCGTCGCGGAGCTTGTCGTAAAATTCCCTGAAGCCGATCTCACGGCCGTCGAGATAGTTGGCGTATGTATGTCCCCCGATCAGAACGTGCAGCGGCAGGACGGCAAGATCGAGCTCGTCCGCCAGTGCCTGCGGCAGATCGCAGGAGGAGTCGGTGACGATTTGAAAACGTTTTTCCATGTGTGACCTCCGGTTCTTGATTTCTGCTGCATATTATACCGCGCCGCGCCGCAAAATGCTATTCAAAAATCGCCATTTTCGCTCTACAAGTCCGAACGCCCGGTCTACCCGCGGTAGAGTGCCTGCGGCGCAAGGGGTTTGCGCTCCTTCGCCGGGAACGGCTGTGACTATGGAGCTGATCATGCGCAGCGCAGAAAATATTTCTCCCGCGCGCGCTCTTTACTTTTTTCGCGCTTCATGTTAACATAATGCGTATCCCCTTTTTACTCTTATTTTCCCTCGAAAGGAGCCACAGATTATGAAAAACAAGCTGAAGCGGATCGCTGCGTCGGTGCTGACGCTGGCGCTGCTGGCCGTGCCGGTGCTGGCTGCGGCGGAGCCTGTCGGGAGCCGCTCTTTGAACGTTGCGGACGGGACCGTCTATACATACAGCACGCAGGCCGTTACCTCCGATTCCGGCAAGCAGACGAATCTGCATGAGAATATCTTTACCTATAAAAAAGAGACGCAGGTGCGGCCCGTCGTCGCCTTCGGCTCGACGCTCTACGGCACCAGCCCCATGAACAAGACCATCAAGACGCTTGAGGAGCAGGGCTACAGCATGGTCGCGGGGATCAACGGTTCGTTCTTTGACCGGGCGACCGGCATTCCCTACGGCATCGTCGTCACGAACAGCATCCTGCGCTCCGGCGGCTCTGCCAACGCGGTGGGCTTTCTGGCCGATGGCTCCGCGCTCATCGGCGACCCGACCGTCGCCGTCACGCTGGACTACGGCGCGGATGCGCCGCTGGTGCTCAACTATAACAAGGCCATGACGGTGCAGAACGGCGTGCTCCTGTATTCGCAGGACTACGACACCCGCACCAAGAATACCATTGAGGGCTATCATGTCATCATCCGTCCGGCCGGCTCCCGCGCGGCGGAGCTGCGTCTGGGCCAGTCGCTGACCGTTGAGGTCGTCGGCATGGTGGAGGATACGAAGTCCTGCTCCATCCCGGAAGACGGCTTCCTGCTTGCTGTTGCGAACGATACCGCCTATAAAAGCGCGCTCACCGCGCTCAGAAGCATGGTCATGGGCCAGCAGATGACGCTTCAGGTCACCTGCGCCTCCGGCTGGGAGAATGTGACCTCCGCCGCAGGCGGTGGTGATATGCTGGTTGAAAACGGGCAGGTCTGCACGGACTTTACACTCGATTCCGCGAAGAAAATGGCCGCCCGCACGGCCATCGGCGTGACAAACGACGGCTCGCTCATTCTGTATACCTGCGACGAGGCGGGCAATTCCGACGGTCTGACGCTTGCGCAGCTGGCCGAGCGGATGCTTGCGCTCGGCTGCCGGACGGCCCTGAATCTCGACGGCGGCGGCTCGACCGCCGCAGGCGTCACCTATCCCGGCTACGCCTCTGGCGCGACGGCGAATGTGCCGTCGGACGGAAAGCTGCGCGAATGCGCGAACTTCATCTTCCTTGTCCGCCAGAAGCAGGACGCGGGCGCGGCCTCGAAGCTGTATCTGTATCCCTTCGGCGGCTACGCGCTGCCCGGCGCGAAGCTCACCATGACGATCAAGGCCGCTGACAGCAGCTATATGGCGGCGGCAGTCCCGACGAGCGTGACCTTCGGCGGCACGAACGTCACGCAGACTTCCGGCAGCACCGTCACGGTCGAGCCCGGCGCGAGAGGCGCGGCGACCGTCACCGCGGCGGCGGGCAGCCTGCGCGCAAGCGCGACGTTTGAGATCCCCGCCGCGCCGACCTCCATCACCATCAAGCAGGAGGGCAAAAACACCCCCCTGACCGCGCTGCATATTGCGGGCGGCAGCAAAACAGACCTGACGGCTACGGCCTGGTACTACGGCAATCAGGTCTATTCCGCTGATGAAAGCTTTGAATGGGCCGTGACGGGCGAGATCGGTGCAATCGACGAAAGCGGCGTTTTCACCGCCGCAAAAACCGGCACGGATCTGACCGGCACGATTACCGCCTCCTACGGCGAAACGTCGTTCTCGCTCAAGGTCACGGTCGGCTCCTCGCAGCCGTTCGCGGACACGAAGGGCCACTGGGCCGAGAGCTATATCACCGATCTCTATTACGCGGGCACGCTGCAGGGCTCCACGAAGGACGGCAAGCTCTATTACCGCCCCGACGCCAGCATGACGCGGCAGGAGTTCATCGTTGCCATGATGCGCTATCTCGGCACGGATCTGAGCGCGTATCAGACCGTTTCGCTCCCGTTTGCCGACAGCAGCTCGATTGCCGATTGGGCAAAATCCGCGATGCAGGCGGCGTACTCGCTCGGCTATCTCACAGGCTCGAAGACAAACGGCCAGCTTCTGGCCAAGCCCGGCGCAACGATCTCCCGGCAGGAGGCCATGACGATCCTCTCACGCACAAAGGACTTCCCCGAGGCCGACCTCAACACGCTCTCCGCCTTCTCTGACAGCGGCAAGATCGCCGACTGGGCGAAAACCGCGCTTGCGCAGATGGCCCAGCAGAAGATCATCAGCGGTTCAAAGGGCAAGCTGAACCCCACCGGCAAGGTCACGCGTGCAGAGGTCGCAAAGATGCTCTATATGCTCTCGGAGCTGTAAGCCGCTATGGACAAAACGCATATGCAGACACATTCAAGATACCGGACGGCCCGCGCATCCTGCTGTTCTGGACGCTGTTTATCGGCGTCGGCGCGGTCGCAGGCGCGGCCGGGATGCTGCTCGACCCGAGCGGCCGGGCGCTGGGCATGGACGCGATGCTCCCGTATTTTCAGGTGCTGCCGTTTGCGGACGTGCTGTTCCGGGATCTGACGTTCTCCGGCTGGGCGCTGCTGATCGTCAACGGCCTGACCAATCTGACCGCAGCCGGACTGCTGCTGGCTGAAAAGCGTGCGGGCGTCACGCTCGGCGGGCTGTTCGGCGTGACGCTGATGCTGTGGATCTGCATCCAGTTTTATATGTTCCCGCCCAACTTCATTTTACAATCGACCTGTTTTATACCGTGAAGGAAGACGGGAAAAAGAAGCTGTGTATCTATGAGCTGAACAGCGGTACCGCATACACGCTCGAAAACGGCAAGACGGAAGCTGCGGTCTGGAACGATCAGATTTTCGTCTGTGACGAGAATGGAAACGCGGAGCTCAGATCGCTGAACGACCCGCTGATCGTGACAAAGGAGTTCAAGCTGCCATACACGCTGCGGTCCACCTCGGCCTATTTGCCCCGCGTGATCCCTGTCGGAAAGAATCTTGCCTTCGTCACAAGCGAGAAAACGGTCGTTCTGATCGACAAGGAACTCAAGGAGGTCGCGTCGTTCTCTACGGAGGCGTAAGAAGCGGCCTGAATCCAAATCAAAAAGCCTTCCCCTTCTCATGCCGTGTGCATGATGAAAGGGGAAGGCTTTTTTCATGATTTCAGCGGGGGAGAGGGGCAATCAGATGATCTTGCCGAGGCTGGCGGTCTTTGCGGCCTGCGCGGCGCGGCGGAGGGCCGCGACGGGTTCGCCCTCAAGGAAGTATGCGTACAGATCGAGGATCATCCCGGCCAGCTCCGAATCGGCCTCCAGCCCGGAGACGTCCTTCAGAACCTTTGCCGCTTCTTCCTTCGACTGCTCAATGCCCGCCTCGTTCAGATAGCGGTACACCGCACCGGCTGCGCCGACGGCGATATACGCGGGCTTCACGCCCTGCTCGAGGCACAGCAGGCTCGAACCGATCAGCCGGTCGGCTGCGCCGAGCTTCCGCGTCGGGTCGCCGCCGACGCGCTTGCAGGTGTCCTTCAGGGCGGCATTGCGGAAGCGGCCGAGAAGATCCGTGATGTGCAGCATCAGGCCATCCAACTCGACGCCGTATTTCTTGGAAAGCGCCAGCGCGCTTTCCAGCATGGCGTTCTGCACGATGTTCAGAATTTCAGGATCGTCGATGGACTGATAAATATATTTCCGGCCCTCGTAGCCGCCCAGATACGCGCAGGTCGCGTGGCCCATGTTGTGGACGTACAGCTTGCGCTTAATATAAAAATCAAACGGCTCAAACGGAACCATGTTCGTGATCTCCGGAATTTCACCCTTGAACGCGGCCTTGTCGACCGGCAGAAAACCGTAGCGCTCGACACAGACGCGCATCGGATCACCGTCCTTCATCTCCTCGGTCTGCACGGGCACCATGCGGCCAATGGAGGCCTCGACCAGACCGACCTTTTCATCAAAGTGCTTCTTTTCCTCGTCGGTCAGCAGGTCCTTCAGCATCCCTTCCATGACCTTGTTTGCGTCCATCAGGTTTTCGCAGATGATGATGTTGAGCGGGCGGTCGTCCCGTGCCCAGCGCTTTCTGAGACCCGCGACGATGTTGCCGACGATGAACTTGAGAATTCTCGCGCCGACCGCCGTCGCCATGATATCGCAGTTTGCGATGGCCTCGGAGGCCGCTTCCTGATCGTTGCCGTTGACCGCGGTCACGTGCTCGATCACGACGTCCTCATGTCCTTCGCTGGACACATAGCGGACGGGATACTGCTCCTTTTCCTGCAGCGCCTTCACGACCGGCTCTGCCACGTCGATGAATGTGACCTTATAGCCGGACTGACTGAGCGTTGCGCCGATAAAGCCGCGGCCAATGTTGCCGCCGCCGTACATAACTGCCTGTTTCATACTCTGACCTCTTTCTTTATTTTCCGTAAAGCTCATAGAGCTTCAAAACCTCGTCCTTTGTTTTCACGCCGTCCGACGCGCTGACCTCGCTCAGGGAAGCCGCCGCGCTGCACGCGCCGAGCTTCAGCGCCTCCCGCAGCGGCATATCTGTCTCCGCCGCGTACAGAACGCCCGCGCAGAACGCGTCGCCTGCGCCGACCGTACCCTTGATATAGCCCTTGGGGAGCTTGAGACTTTCAAATTCGCAGTAATTTCCGGCCTCGTCCATGCCGCAGCCGAGTTCCGGGCAGTGGATAACGGCCCATTTTGCCACGCCCAGCTCGTGGAGCTTCTGCAGCGCAGCCTTCATGTTTTCCACGTGCAGCGTGCCGTCCTCTCCGCGCAGCAGGACCCCCGTGGTCTGCTGCGTCTCAAGCTCGTTGATGATGCAGTAGTCCGTGTATTTGAGCGCCGGGGTCACGAGCCGCTTGAAGCGCTCGCCCGCCTCGGAAACAACGTCGATGGATGTCTTCATGCCCGCCTGCTGCGCCCGGTGCAGAAGCCTCGCCATCTTTGTGCCGTATTCCGCGTCCGGCTCGTCCAGATGCGGCAGCAGCAGAATGTAGCCGATGTGGAAGATATCGACGTTCAGCCTGTCCCAGTCGATGTCGTCCTCACCGTAATAGGCATTGCCGCCCGCGTACTGGAAAAATGTGCGCTCTTTTGTCTGGTTGTTCGACATGACGGCGGTAAACGAGGTGTCGCCGCTGCGCTTGACCATGGAAAGGTCGATGTTTTTGTACTTGCCCATCTCCCGCAGGACAAAATCGCCCTCCGCGTCGTGCCCGGCGAAGCCGGAAGCGACGAGCGGCAGATTCGGATCGAGCCGCGCGAGATCGGAAATGGTGTTGCAGACCGAGCCGCCGGTGGAGCGCGTGATGCCCTCGGTGATGTGCGTCAGCTCGTTCTGCTTCGGCCATGTCTCGATGGGATAGGTGATATCTACGATCATATTGCCTGCGCAGCAAATGCCTTTTTTCATACTTCCTCCCTGTTTTCAGGCCGTGCGGCCCGGATTCCCTTGTTTTTTGTTCCGGTTACTGTTATTATGAAGGAACGGGGCAGGCTTATCACCGATGAAGATGCGCCTGACGCCCGACAAAGATGCGTTTTTGGTGAAACAAATGGAACTTTACAATGAATATGAGCTGATCTCCCATTCCAAGCTGGCCGACTGCACCATGTTTATCGTCGACATGGTGTACCGCCCCATGCACCTGCATAAGGAGCTGGAGCTGTGCGTGGTGCTGAGCGGCAGCTGCCGTGTCAGCACCGACCGGCAGAGCTTTGAGGCCGGGCCGGGCGAGATTTTGCTGTTCGACGCGGGCAGCAGCCATGAGCTGTGCGCGTCCGGCGCGCCTGCAAGGCTCCTGACGCTGCAGATCTCCAACAGCTTCTGCGCCCGCTTCTATCCGCAGATCCGCAGCATCCGCTTCGGCTGCCGGGGGCTGTCCTCCTGTCTGGGGCCGGAGCAGCTGCCGGCGCTGCGCCGGGCGATGCTGCTGGCGCTTTCCAATTATCTGCGCGACACACCGGAAGCGCCGTTCGCCTGCATGGCGCAGATCAACGCGATCTTTGCGATCCTGCTGGGCGGAACGCCATACCGCGTGCTGAGCGACACGGAAAACATGACGCAGACGCGCAATGCCGAGCGGATGCACCGCATTCTGCACTATCTGGAGACGCACTATTCTGAGCCTGTCCGCCTCAGCGAGATCGCGGAGCGGGAGGGGCTGACGCAGACGTATCTGTCGCACCTGTTCCGCGAGCAGATGCATATCCCGTTTCAGGATTATCTGGGCAGACTCCGACTGGAGGCGGCGATGCTCCTGCTGCGGCAGTCCGACACGACGCTGACCGACGCAGCCTATGCCTGCGGCTTCTCCGACCCCAAGTATCTGAACCGGAGCTTCCAGAAAAACCTCGGAATGTCGCCGCGCCAGTGGCTGCTGGAAAACCGCCCGGACCCGAGCCGGGCCCCGTCCGCAGAGGACCCGCGTACAGCGCAGCGCATCCTGACGCCCGGCGAGTGCCGGGCGCTGCTGGATGTGCTGGGTGTCGCTTAAATTTTCAGGATCTTCAGCTCTTCGCCGCTGGCATAGGCCTTTTCCATGATGCGCTGGACGTGCACGGCGTCGGACGCAGGTACGACGAGGGGCTTATTGTTGAGAATGGAGTCCGAGAAGCTCTCGATCTCGCGGGTGTACATATTGCCGAAGTCGCCGGGAATCTCGACGCCCACATCGTCGGCGTGGGTCTGCTCGGCGGAATAGGCGACGTTCTTGTCAATGAACACGGCGTTCAGCTTGCCGCCGTCGATCTGGCCGATCATCGTGTCGCCCAGCAGACGACCCTTCGTGCCGAAAAATTCAACGCGCCACTTGGATGCCTCGTCCGGGATATTGAAGTTGGACTGCACAACGCACTGTGCGCCGTTTTCCATGCGCATGAGGATGGTGGACGTGTCTTCCACGTCATACTGCGGCTCAGGGAAGGCGATTTTTTCGTTCATGGACGCGACCTCGGTCACGCGCATACCGGTGATGTACTCCATCAGGTCGATGGTATGAACAGACAGATCCATCATCGCGCCGCCGCCGGCCTTGGCCTTGCACTGCCGCCAGTTGCCGGGCTCGTACGGGAGCCAAAGCGTAAACTGTGAATAGCCGGACACGACCGTGCCGATCTTGCCCTCGGCGATGGCCTTTTTCATGCTCATGACGTGCGAACCGAAGCGCATCATGAAGCCCGCCGCGATCTTCACGCCCTTGCGTTCGCAGTAGTCGATGACCGCCTGCCCTTCGTCGGACGTCATGGCCAGCGGCTTTTCGATCAGGATATCCTTGCCGTAATCTGCGGCCAGCTTGGCCTGCTTTGCGTGCAGGACGATGGGCGTGGCGATATAAACGGCGTCGACCTCCGGGTCTGCCAGCAGGTCCTCTTCCTTCGTATAGCCGCGCTTTGCGCCGTATTTCTGACGGATTTTCTCAACCTGCTCGGCATTGATGTCCATGACGGCGATCAGCTCCGCGTTTTCGGCCAGCATCATGCCGGGGATCGTCCTGCGATCCGCAATGCCGCCGGCTCCGATCACGCCCCAACGTAATTTTTTCATATGCTTCGCTCCTTTGCAAATCCATAGACCGCCCGCAGCGGTTTATTTTATTATAGCACGTTCCCGTCATGATGAAAAGAGAATTCTGTATCAAAACAGGGAAATCCAACAAAACCCCACAGAAACGCGCACCCGAATTCGCCGAGGATTTTTGCAAGTCCCCTGCAAATGTCAAAAGCTCCTCTTGCAGTCGGCAAGAGGAGCTTTTCATGTTTACAAGTCCTGATAAACCGCTCTGGCGCCGCCGATGTATTTCGGGCGCGTGCGGGCGCAGAGGATGTTGGCCTCGCCGATCTTTTTGATTGACAGGCGAACGGGGATCGCGACGCGGCGCAGGTGCATACCGATCAGCGTGCCGCCGATATCAAGCCCCGCGTCGGCAACAATGGTTTCGACGAGTACGGGGTCTTTGAAATTGGCCCACGCCGTCATGGCGAACGAGCCGCCCGCGTGCAGCTGCGGGATGGCATTGACGATCTCAAAGCCGTGCGCCTCGGCCACATCGCGCTCAACAACAAGCGCGCGGTTGAGGTGCTCGCAGCACTGCACGGCAAGTTCAATGCCGCGCTCCTGCAAAACGGGATAAATGCCCGCAAACGCGGCCTGTGCGGCCTCAAGGCTCGAACCCTTGCCGATGCGCGCGCCGACCATTTCACTCGACGAGCAGCCGATGACAAACAGCTTGCCAGGCTTCAGCTTCGCAATGTCCAGCAGCTCCGTGACGGCCTGCTTCGCCTGTGCGGTAAGTTCTTCATACATGATTTATTCACCCTTCCAGAATGCCTTATGAATTTCGGGAACCTTGGCCAGCGCGGTGTAGAGCACGACGGACAACACGATGCCGACGGCGGCCTGCACCAGATTGTTCGGGATCGACGCGGCGGCGGCAAGGCCTTTGCCGAGGATCAGCGCCTTATAGCCGAAGTATCCGGCGACCATGATGACCTCGGACGGCAGCTCGATGAGCGCCAGACGCCAGAACGGGATCTTTTCGCCCGTCTTGAGCATCGGCCGCAGCAGCAGCGCGGCCACCAGCGCCACAAGGCCCTTGATGATAAACGTGCCGGGAACATAATGCGCGTAGCCTGCCAGCAGATCAGCAAGACCGCTGCCGATGCCTGCGGCAAAGAAGCCGTACCACGGGCCGAGCACCAGCCCGGCAAGCAGGCACATCCCCTCGCCGATGTTGGTATACCCGGCAACGGTCGGGAACTGCACCAGCATGGTCGTCACGCAGCACAGCGCGGCAAACATCGCGCTCAGAACCAGCATACGGATGGTTTCGTTTCTCTTTTTCATACCAGAGTACCTCTCTTGTTAAGATACCCTGATTATATCCAATGCTGGTACTATAAAAAGATGCAAAAACAGATATTTTTTTAGGTTCAGATTCAGAACCGCGCCATAATTACGGCGTTTCCCGCGTCGGTTACGGTGTCTGCACCCTCTCCAATAGCGCGGCGCAGGAGCGTGCGCTCGTCCAGACCGCCCTGCCCGTGCAGGACGCGGTACGCGCCCGCGTCGCTGCCGCAGGCAATTTTTGCACCCTGCGCGGCGGCTTTTTTTACGGCGTTCATCTGATAGGCCAGCAGCGGCGTTAAAACCTCGTCCGGAAAACGGCCGCAGCCGATGAGATTGCCGATCGTCACGAGCGTCGGCACCCAGACAGCGCCAGACTCTGCCAGTTGACAAAGCGTCTCATCCGTGAGATACGCGCCGTGCTCGATGGAGTCCACGCCGCCCGCAAGCGCCGCGCGCACGGCCTCGTCGCCGTTGGCGTGGGCCATGACGGAAAAGCCTTCGTCATGCGCGCAGGCGATCATGTCCCGGATCAAGTCCGGCGGCAGAGGCTCGCCGGTCAGCACGCCGTATTGGCTGAAATCCATCAGCCCGGAGATCATGAGCTTGATAAACTGCGCGCCGCGCGTTTTAGCCTCGCGAACAAGCGCACGGTATTCGGCAAGCCCGTCAAAGCCGCGTCCGATAAAGCCGCCGTAATGTCCGGTTTTATAAATCGGGAAGCCCGGCGACCGGTAGCGTATGCCGTATTCCGGGGCCAGCTTCGCGGCCAGATCGCACACGCCCCAGCGGTCGCCGCCGTCGCGCAGATAGGAAAACCCCAGCGCCTGATAGTGACCCAGCGTCTGCCGGATCAGTGCCTCCTGCGGCGCCGCTTTATGCCGGGCGATGGCGTCCTTCCAGTTTACGCCGTCCAGCACCATATGAATGTGGCAGTCGACCATTTCCGTTACGTCCTTCCCGGTACGCAGTGCCGCTCGATGGCAAGCGCCGCGCCGTCCTCGTCGCAGGAGGCTGTCACTTCATCGGCAAGCGCCAGAATTTCTGGGCACGCATTTGCCATGGCCACGCCAGTCCCTGCCATTTTGATCATGCTCCTGTCGTTCAGTCCGTCGCCGATGGCCATCGTCGCTGCCATCGGCAGGCCGAGATACGCTGCCAGAGACGCAATGGCCTCGCCCTTGTTGGCGTGCGCGTCGTTGATCTCAATGTTGCAGGGCATGGACGTGCTGACACTCAGGCAGGGGAAACGCTCCGCAAGGTCGGTGAGCAGCCTGCCGCGCAGCGCATCGTCCGGTGTGAACAGCTGTAACTTCTGAACGCCCCGGTTCTGCTCCCGCAGATAGGCCTTGAGCTCGTCAATCGGCGTGCGCAGCTCACGCACCATGCGCAGGGCGTACTCGAACGGGATAAACGCGGCGGCGGTTTCCTGCATACTGCGCGTCATCCAGCCCCAGTTGTCCTGATAGCAGTCGTAGATCACGGGGAAGCCGTCGAGATACTCCAGGACCCGCAGAGCCGTTTCCAGCGGAATTTCCGCTCTGCTGACAGCCTTTTCCGCGCGGATGTCATAGACCTGCGCGCCGTTGATGGTGATGGCGTAGTGCAGAAACGGCAGCTTCTGAATGACCTCCGGCATACCGGTAAAGAAGCGGCCCGTGGTCGGCACGATCTCGACGCCTGCCTCCGCCGCGGCATAGAGCGCATCGCGGGTGCGCGGCGTCAGCTCCTTTTGGGAGTTCAGCAGTGTGCCGTCCAGATCGAGCGCCAGTAATTTCACGGAATTCATTGGAAACTCACCTCGATTCCATGCTTTTCACCCCCCCATGATACCAGAAGCCCGGCAAAAATGCAAGAAGCGCGTGATTTCCGGCGAAGACTGTGATAGAATAGACGCAGAAATCCCTTGCAGGAGGAAATTTATGCTGATATCCGCAGAGCATCTTTCCATCAATTTCGGCAGCCGTCAGCTGCTGGACGATGTGGATTTTTATCTGAACGAGGGCGACAAGACCGGCGTGATCGGCATCAACGGCACCGGAAAGTCGACATTTTTGAAGGTTCTGGCCGGAAAGCTCCAGCCGGACGGCGGGACGATCGCCCGCAAGCCGAATTTGCAGGTCAGCGTGCTTGCACAGAATCCGGATATGCGAGATGAGCTGACCGTTCTGGAGCAGGTCTTTGCCAGTATGCCGCCGGAATTCCGGCAGCTGAACGAATACGAGGCCAAGCGTATGCTGACGCAGCTCGGTCTTGCGGACACCGATCGGCGGATCGGCACGCTTTCGGGCGGCGAACGCCGCCGTGCGGCCCTGTGCGCAGCGCTCATCCACCCGGCGGACGTGCTGGTGCTCGACGAGCCGACGAACCATCTGGATACCGAAATGGTGCAGTGGCTGGAGGACTGGCTGAAAAAATTCCGGGGCGGGCTGGTCATGGTCACGCACGACCGGTATTTTTTGGAGCGCGTCGTGAACCACATCACGGAGCTTTCGCGCGGGAAGCTCTACCACTACGAGGCCAATTACTCCCGTTATCTTGAGCTGCGGGAGCAGCGCGCGCAGATGGCGGAGGCGTCCGAGCGCAAGCGGCAGTCCATCCTGCGTGTCGAGCGCGAATGGATCCTGCGCGGCTGTCAGGCCCGGAGCACGAAGAGCAAGGAGCGCATTCAGCGCTATGGGGAGCTGAAGGACCAGAAGGCCCCTGAGCGCGACAGCACAGTGCAGCTCTCGGCGGCTTCGAGCCGTCTCGGCAAAAAGATCATCACACTGGAGCACATCTCCAAGGGCTATGACGGGCGGACGATCTTCCGTGATTTTTCCTACGGCCTTCTGCGCAGCGACCGCATCGGCATCGTGGGCCGAAACGGCGCGGGCAAATCGACTCTCATTCGAATGCTTACCGGCAGCGAACGCCCGGATAGCGGTGATATCTGGATTGGCGAGACGCGACTGGAAGGCGACGAAGCTACGCTGACTCGCCGTGCCGCTGAACTGGGGGTACGCGCGGTTTATCAGGAGTTAAGTCTGGTGGAAGGGCTGACGGTGGCGGAAAACCTCTGCCTCGGTCAGTGGCCCCGCCGCAACGGCATGATTGATTACCTGCAAATGGCGCAGGATGCCCAACGTTGCTTACAGGCGTTGGGCGTTGACGTTAGTCCTGAACAACTTGTTTCAACACTAAGCCCGGCGCAAAAGCAGCTGGTGGAAATTGCGCGGGTGATGAAGGGCGAGCCGCGCGTGGTCATTCTTGATGAACCTACCAGTTCGCTTGCGAGTGCGGAAGTTGAACTGGTGATCAGCGCGGTGAAAAAGATGTCGGCACTGGGCGTGGCGGTGATTTATGTCAGCCACCGGATGGAAGAAATTCGCCGCATTGCCTCCTGTGCCACCGTTATGCGCGATGGTCAGGTGGCGGGCGATGTGATGCTCGAAAACACCTCCACGCATCATATTGTGTCGCTGATGCTCGGGCGCGATCACGTTGATATTGCGCCGGTTGCCCCTCAGGAAATTGTGGATCAGGCCGTACTGGAAGTCCGTGCGTTACGCCATAAGCCCAAGCTGGAGGATATCAGTTTTACGCTACGTCGTGGCGAAGTGCTCGGCATTGCTGGTCTGCTGGGGGCAGGGCGCAGTGAATTGCTGAAGGCGATTGTTGGGCTGGAGGAGTATGAACAGGGCGAAATTGTTATCAACGGCGAGAAAATCATGCGCCCCGATTACGGCGACATGCTGAAACGCGGCATTGGCTATACGCCAGAAAACCGCAAAGAAGCGGGGATCATTCCCTGGTTGGGCGTTGACGAAAATACAGTGCTGACCAATCGGCAAAAAATCAGCGCCAACGGAGTGCTGCAATGGTCCACCATCCGCCGCCTGACCGAAGAGGTGATGCAGCGGATGACGGTCAAGGCTGCCAGTAGCGAAACACCCATCGGCACGCTTTCTGGTGGCAATCAGCAAAAAGTGGTGATCGGTCGTTGGGTCTATGCCGCCAGCCAGATTTTGTTGCTCGACGAGCCAACGCGCGGCGTCGATATCGAAGCCAAACAGCAGATTTACCGTATTGTCCGTGAGCTGGCTGCCGAAGGAAAAAGCGTGGTGTTTATCTCCAGTGAAGTGGAGGAGTTGCCGCTGGTGTGTGACCGCATCCTGTTATTACAGCACGGCACGTTCTCGCAGGAGTTTCACTCGCCGGTCAATGTGGATGAGCTGATGTCCGCCATTCTGTCTGTGCACTGATGAATTTTACCGAGGAACCTGAAGATGTCTGCTTCGTCATTATCATTGCCGCAGGGCAAGAGCGTCTCGCTCAAACAATTTGTCAGTCGCCATATTAATGAGATCGGTTTGCTGGTGGTAATCGCCATTCTTTATCTGGTCTTCTCCCTGAACGCGCCTGGCTTTATCTCATTGAATAACCAGATGAACGTGCTGCGCGATGCCGCCACCATTGGGATTGCCGCCTGGGCGATGACGCTGATTATTATCTCCGGTGAAATTGATGTCAGCGTTGGGCCGATGGTGGCTTTTGTCTCGGTGTGCCTGGCATTTTTGCTGCAATTTGAAGTTCCGTTGGCGATTGCTTGTCTGCTGGTGTTGCTGTTAGGCGCGCTGATGGGAACGCTCGCCGGGGTGCTGCGCGGCGTGTTTAACGTACCAAGTTTCGTTGCCACACTGGGGCTGTGGAGCGCCCTGCGCGGAATGGGGCTGTTTATGACGAACGCACTGCCAGTGCCGATTGACGAAAACGAGGTGCTGGACTGGCTGGGCGGACAATTTCTCGGTGTGCCGGTATCCGCGCTGATCATGATTGTGTTGTTTGCGCTGTTTGTGTTCATCAGCCGCAAAACCGCCTTCGGGCGCTCGGTTTTTGCCGTTGGCGGTAATGCTACGGCGGCGCAGTTGTGCGGCATCAACGTTCGTCGGGTGCGCATTCTTATCTTTACCCTTTCGGGATTATTAGCGGCGGTGACCGGCATTTTGTTGGCGGCGCGCCTCGGTTCTGGTAACGCAGGTGCCGCAAACGGTCTGGAGTTTGACGTCATCGCCGCGGTCGTGGTCGGCGGTACGGCACTTTCCGGCGGTCGCGGTTCCCTGTTCGGTACATTGCTTGGTGTGCTGGTGATTACGCTAATCGGTAACGGTCTGGTGCTGCTCGGTATTAACTCCTTTTTCCAGCAGGTGGTACGCGGCGTCATCATCGTGGTGGCGGTGCTGGCGAATATCTTGCTGACCCAGCGAAGCAGTAAAGCGAAACGCTAAACCTTAACGCCCCTGGCGCGGGTGCGGCAGGGATGAAAATTAATCGTATTGTTAATGAGGGATTTATGAAAACGATGCTGGCAGCTTATTTACCAGGAAATTCGACCGTCGATCTACGGGAAGTTGCGGTGCCGACACCAGGGATTAACCAGGTACTGATCAAAATGAAATCTTCCGGAATTTGCGGAAGCGATGTCCACTATATCTACCACCAGCACCGCGCTACGGCAGCGGCACCCGACAAACCGTTATACCAAGGATTTATCAACGGTCATGAACCGTGCGGGCAGATTGTGGCGATGGGGCAAGGCTGCCGCCATTTTAAAGAGGGCGACCGCGTGCTGGTGTATCACATTTCTGGCTGTGGTTTTTGCCCGAACTGCCGCCGCGGCTTTCCTATCTCTTGTACTGGCAAAGGAAAAGCGGCTTACGGCTGGCAGCGTGACGGCGGTCATGCCGAATATCTGCTGGCGGAAGAAAAAGATCTGATCCTCCTGCCGGATGCGCTGAGCTACGAAGATGGTGCGTTTATCAGTTGCGGCGTTGGCACGGCCTATGAAGGGATTTTGCGCGGCGAAGTTTCCGGCAGCGATAACGTGCTGGTGGTCGGTCTGGGGCCGGTCGGCATGATGGCGATGATGCTGGCGAAAGGTCGCGGTGCAAAACGGATCATCGGCGTTGATATGCTGCCGGAACGTCTGGCGATGGCAAAACAGTTAGGGGTGATGGATCACGGCTATTTAGCAACCACCGAAGGTCTGCCGCAGATAATTGCTGAACTTACCCACGGTGGCGCGGATGTTGCGCTCGATTGTTCCGGTAATGCCGCAGGTCGCTTGCTGGCACTGCAATCCACTGCTGACTGGGGGCGGGTGGTTTACATTGGTGAAACCGGAAAAGTGGAATTCGAGGTCAGCGCCGATCTGATGCACCATCAACGGCGGATTATCGGCTCCTGGGTGACCAGTCTGTTCCATATGGAAAAATGCGCCCATGATCTGACGGACTGGAAGCTGTGGCCGCGTAACGCCATTACCCATCGCTTCTCGCTGGAACAGGCAGGTGATGCCTATGCGCTGATGGCGAGCGGCAAATGCGGGAAAGTTGTGATTAACTTCCCGGATTAAGGAGTTAGCGGATGACCATCTATACCTTATCCCACGGGTCGCTAAAGCTGGACGTTTCTGACCAGGGCGGCGTAATCGAAGGCTTCTGGCGCGATACGACGCCGCTCTTACGTCCTGGTAAAAAAAGCGGTGTGGCAACCGATGCCTCATGTTTTCCGCTGGTGCCATTTGCAAACCGGGTGAGCGGCAATCGTTTTGTCTGGCAGGGGCGTGAGTATCAACTGCAACCGAATGTTGAGTGGGATGCGCACTATCTACACGGCGATGGCTGGCTGGGCGAGTGGCAATGTGTCTCGCACAGCGATGATAGTTTGTGTCTGGTGTATGAACATCGCAGCGGTGTCTATCACTATCGGGTAAGTCAGGCGTTTCATTTAACGGCGGATACGCTGACGGTGACGCTCTCTGTCACCAATCAAGGGGCAGAGACGCTGCCATTTGGTACCGGCTGGCATCCTTATTTTCCGTTGTCACCACAAACGCGGATTCAGGCACAGGCGAGCGGTTACTGGCTGGAACGGGAGCAGTGGCTGGCGGGTGAGTTTTGCGAGCAGCTACCGCAGGAACTGGATTTTAACCAGCCCGCGCCGTTGCCGCGCCAGTGGGTGAACAATGGTTTTGCCGGATGGAATGGTCAGGCCCGCATCGAGCAGCCGCAGGAAGGTTATGCCATCATCATGGAAACGACGCCACCTGCACCGTGTTATTTCATCTTTGTTTCCGACCCTGCGTTTGATAAAGGATATGCGTTTGATTTCTTCTGTCTGGAACCGATGAGCCATGCGCCGGATGATCATCATCGCCCGGAAGGGGGTGATCTCATTGCGCTAGCACCAGGGGAATCAACAACTTCAGAGATGTCGTTGCGGGTAGAGTGGCTGTAATTTATTAAATGCCGGATAAGGCGTTCACGCCGCATCCGGCATCTTTCCTAACGCCGATCGAGAGAAATTGCCCCCGGCCCGGTAATTGCCAATAGCAAGAACGCGCCAGCGATACTGACATTCTTCCAGAAATTAATCATATTTGGCCCAACCGCATCGCCGGTCATATCCCAGTAATGGTGACCAATCACCGCCGTACCCAGCGTGTAGAAAATAAACAGCACCGCCAGCGGACGGGTGAAAAAGCCAAGCACGATTAATATCGCGGCGGGCACTTCCATAACTACCGCAATAATCGCTGCCAGCATCGGCATTGGCGCGCCCAACGAGGCCATATATTGGACCGTACCGTCAAAGCCCATCATTTTGGGAAAACCAAAAATAATGAAAATTAAGACCACGGCGATACGGGCAATTAATAACAAAACGGGGCGGGCAGCTCCAAAATCAAAATAACGTAGTGTGTTCATAACCAATCCCTTTGCAAGATAATGTGATTTAAACGTAATACACACTCTTGCACCTCGCCACGCCCCAGGCATTGAGATATTCGCTAATTATCCTGGTTACAGTGATTTAAGCGCGATGTTCTCATCTATCAGCAGTTTCGCATCAAACGTTTTGCCGCTCTGGATCCATTTGCGAATTGGGCGAATCTCACGCCCCTGATTCAGCGTGACCGCACCGATAAGCACGCCGTTTTGCAGATTAAACCAAATCGCCTTCTGAGTTTCCGGGTTGCCACGACAAAGCCAGTCATCGCCACGCATATCGCCAATAAACTGTAAGTTATCACTGTACTGATCGCTCCAGAACCACGGCGGCGGCAGTAGCGGTAGCGGTAGCCCTAACATTGCGGCAGCGGCAATTTGCGCCTGGTTATTGGCGTTTTCCCAGCTTTCGCAGCGGTGTAGTGCACCATTATCAAGACGAGTGATTGCCACATCGCCACCGGCAAAGATCGCGGGATCGCAGGTGCGGCAAGCCTCATCAATGACAATGCCATTGGCAGTATCAAGGTTGGCCTCGCGAGCCAGTTGCTCGTTGGCGCTGATACCAATACCGTAAATCACCACATCAGCCTGAAGCGTTTCCCCACTTTGCAGCGTCAGTTCTACTTTTTCACCATCGACCACATGTTCAATGGCATTATTGAGCAGAATGCGCACACCAGCCTGCTGGTGGCGCTGTAAAAGATAGCGTTGCACGGGCGGTGGTGCATTACGGCCCATGACGGTTGCCGCCAGTTCAATCACTGTCACCTTACATCTGCGCTGCGTGGCGCTGGCAGCCAGTTCCAGACCAATAGTTCCGGCACCGATAATCACGACTGACCGTTCGGGCTGCAGAACTTCTCGCAGTCTGGCGGCATCACCGGCATGGCGTAGGGTAAAGCAGCGTTCTCCCAGTGCATCAAGCAACGGCAGCGGTCGAGCTGCCGCGCCGGTTGCTATAAAAAGCTGATCCCAGTGCCAGCTTTCGCCGTTGGTTAACACTAACTCTCGTGTGTCGCGACCCAGCGTTTTGATGGTTACACCGGAATGCAGATGAACATTGTTTTCCTGCCACCAGTTAGCGGGTAACACCTGCTGTAACTGCGGGGAATCTTCCAGCAACATGGATTTCGAGAGTGGAGGTCGTTCATAAGGAAGATGTCGCTCATCGGAAAACAGATGCAGCTCACCGGTGAACCCTTGCTGGCGTAGCGAGGCCGCAGCCATTGCCGCCGCTTGCCCGCCACCGACAATAATGATGGTTTTTTCTTTCATCGTGCTTCCTTAAAGATCCAGCCCAGCCGCTACGTGGCGAATGCCGCGAATCGCTAAACCCGCATCAGCGTTGATCATCACACCGCTTAATGCGCGATTATTGCGCCGCGATGCCAACATCACATACGGACCCGTAAAATCCGCCGGTTGCGGGAAAAATTGCAGCGGTAAAATGGCGGCAATTTTCTCCGGCGTCAGAGACTGCATTATCGAGGTTTCACTTTGCCCGAGCGCCTGTGGGCCGCGCAGGTCGCTGGCCATACCACACGGGCCGACGCCATTCACCCGCACTTTCGGTGCCAGTTCATAAGCCAGTTGGCGAATAAGTCCGGTTGCGGCATGTTTACTGGCGGTGTACAGCGGGCCACCGCCGCCAGGATACCAGGCGGCATTTGACAGTGTGAAAATCATGCTGCCTTCACTGGCGATTAACGCCGGAGCGCAGGCTTTTGCGCCCAGCAGGTAACCGAGTACGTTGACGTTAAACAGCTCGTGGAAGCCGGTTTCGAGCGTCTCTGCGGGAGTATTAACCAGTGAGGCATTGTGATCCCAGATGCCTGCATTGCCGATAAAACAATCCAGCTTGCCGGAACGAGTCAGGATCTGATCGACCGCGCGTTGATAATCGGCATAACAGGTCACGTTACCTTCCACCGCCAGAATATGTTCGCCAAATCGCTGACGCAGACTGGCGACTTTTGCCGCCGACAGTTCCAGCGTGGCAACCTGCGCGCCTTCTTCGATAAATCGCTCGACCAGCGCCAGCCCTAATCCCGATCCGCCGCCGGTAATAAAAATGGACTCGTTATGCAGATCGCTCATGGCTGCGCCTCCGGTAAGTCGATGAAAATGTCACCACCTTCAACGTGTACTGGATAAGTGGTGAGCGGATCGGTGGCGGGCAGGCATAACGCTTTCCCCGTTTTCAGGCAAAAACTGGCGGCGTGTAGCGGGCACTCCACCGTGGCGTCATCTTCCAGATACCCTTCTGACATCGACGCATTACCATGGCTGCAACGATCGTTAATGGCATAAAACTCGCCGCCAACGTTGAACAGGGCGATGACGGGCGAGGTATCGATCCGGAGAGCCTCACCCTCCGGCACATCCGCAACGGGACACGCATAAATTCGATTCATCAGAACAGTACACTCAGGTTATGGGAAGTGATTACCGCTTGATCCAGGACGATATCCCGTTCCAGCAAGCGCCAGTTGTCATCTTCCAGACGGCGAACTTTGTCGAAACGCGTTCCAACATAGAATGTTTCATCGCGCTCTTTTTGTGCCCGATAAAGCAGATAATTTACCCGCACAGCAAATACGTTTGGGATGTCGGTTTCGCTTATCTGGCAGTTGCTGATTAAGTGACGGGTGCGTGACGGCGGCTCTTCTGCCCAGGCCATGCCCGTTTCCAGACGGGCGATTCGCCGCTCCAGCTGGTCTTTGGTGTCATTAAAAATCCAGGTTGTCGGTGGCTGGACGCCTTTGCGGCGGTCGCGTGTTTGCGCGTTAACTGTGGTGCGCATGGTGTAACGAATCTCTTCGTCGAGCTGCGCCAGCCAGTCACGAAATTTCCAGTCGTCCAGTAAGCTGGCTTCGTGAAAGAGAAACTGGCTAATGCGGTGATGTAACTCTAGTGAAACTTGCGCACTCATTTCATCACCTCCTGCTGGTAAGCGGCGGTTTTATCGAGCACTTCCTGCCAGCTTTCGCTACTCAGAAGATCGGCCCAGCGTTGGTACATTCCACGAGCGGCAGTTTCTGAAAAGATATAGTTAGTAATGCCAGGAATGCCGTCGTCGCGGCGCTTTTCCTGACCAAGCCCCATTTCCAGACACAGTTTGCTGTTGCGGGCGCGGTGGCCTTTAAGCAATTTCTGGATTTCACACCAGTTCTCCGAGTCATCCTGCTCGAGAAAACCAGCAGGACCAAAAGCACGAGTGGCGCTGTTTTCAAAAGCGGCTTTAACTTCATCGGAGGCGGCTTTGTCAGTAATACAGAACGCCCACACTTCAACTTGATCAGGGCCGCGCGGATGCCAGACGCGGAGTGTGGCAGTGCCGTTTAGCCATGAAAGCGTGGGGAATATATTGTTATGACCCGCCAGGCGCAGGGCGCGAACTTCACCTAAACGTTGTTCTGCTTCGGCATAGGTTTCGCGGTAATAGCTTGAAACTGCGCCATCGACCCAGACATTAGCATCCGGTTTTTCAGTAAAGAAGAAACCGCTACCGTGACCGTCCTGACCAAATTGCAGCGCATCTTTGGCGGTTTCCCACACCGGGCGGGCGGTTTGTCCATCACCGAGGCGCTTATCGCTGCCATCATCTTTCGCCCCTAATACCTGAACGGCAGAAGCATGGCTGAACAGAGCATGATACTGGTCACTGGCGAACTGCTCTGCCGGGAATTTCCAGTTACAGTTGATCACCCACTTTTGTACGCCGCCGACAATTTCGGTGCCGCCTTCGCGACGATCCAGCATGCCATCCAGATACCAGTCAATGTCACCCAGGTAATCACGCAGGCCCGGTGCGCTGGTATCCCAGTTGCCAAAAATCAGCCCTTTATAACTCTCCACACAAGGAACTTCGTTTAGTCCCCAGTGGGATTTACACAACCCTTGTGGGTAGGCGCGAGGTTCCAGCGGTACATCGATCAACTCGCCGTTAATGCCATAAGACCAGCCGTGATACGGGCAGGTAAAGGCGCGAGTGTTGCCGCAATCTGCATAACTCACACGCATGGCCCGGTGGCGGCATTGGTTGAGAAACGCCTTGATGCTGCCGTCTTTCTGACGCACTACGACAACCGCATCTTCTCCCATGTAGGTGTTAAAGAAATCACCGGGTTTTGGGATCTGGCTTTCGTGGGCGAGAAATAGCCAGCAACGACCGAAAATACGCTCAAGCTCCAGTTGGTAAATATCCGGGTCGGTATAAATACGCGGAGTGACCCGACCATTTTGGGTGTCAATCAGTTGGTAAATGTTCAAATCTGAGGGTGTGGTCATATTTTTTAATCCTGAAAGATAAGATGTATTGACCTTCTATTTTTGTGCCATAAGGATGTTGCTGGTTGGTTGCTAATATGTGAAATAGTTAATTTCTACCAGCTGAGACGTTTTTTCGATAACAAGGGGAAGGTGATGGAACTACGGCATTTACGCTATTTCGTCGCAGTGGCGCAGGCACTGAACTTTACCCGTGCGGCGGAAAAACTGCATACCTCACAGCCTTCGTTAAGCAGCCAGATCCGCGATCTTGAAAACTGTGTCGGTGTTCCGTTACTGGTGAGGGATAAGCGCAAAGTCGCGTTGACGGCGGCGGGAGAATGTTTTCTCCAGGACGCGCTGGCAATCCTCGAACAAGCGGAAAATGCCAAATTACGGGCGCGGAAAATTGTTCAGGAAGACAGACAATTAACCATTGGCTTTGTGCCATCGGCGGAAGTGAATTTACTGCCAAAAGTATTACCGATGTTTCGTCTCAGACAGCCAGACACCTTGATTGAGCTGGTGAGTTTAATCACCACGCAACAGGAGGAAAAAATTCGCCGTGGTGAACTCGACGTCGGCTTAATGCGCCATCCTGTTTATAGCCCGGAGATTGATTATCTGGAGCTTTTTGACGAACCATTAGTGGTGGTGTTACCGGTTGATCACCCTTTAGCACATGAAAAAGAGATCACCGCCGCGCAACTGGATGGCGTGAATTTCGTCAGTACCGATCCGGCGTATTCCGGTTTTCGGCACTGATAATAGAGCTGATAGTTTCTACAGAAAGGTTGTAGGCATCCAGTTTATTG
>ENA-UEQJ01000437-UEQJ01000437.1-human-gut-metagenome-genome-assembly--contig:-NODE-437-length-34675-cov-14.435314_pt1 | contig 34675 bp, 38 predicted proteins | sample MGYA00242937_ERZ507938 | MGnify/ENA primary metagenome ERZ507938 (study PRJEB26167, sample SAMN06115437) | human gut metagenome | host: Homo sapiens | place: China:Gansu | collected 2015-07-03...
TATTAATGTGTTCAAGTTTCTTGCATATATTAACTCTATTTATATGTGTTATATGGTTTGTGTATTCTTTTATGTTATGTAAGAAATACATATCTCTAAAAAATTAAATAAGAAATATAGAAAGATGGATTTTGACTTATTCGGTTATGATAAATATATTGTGTCTTTTTCCGGTGGAAAGGACAGTACGGCTCTACTCCTATTCTTAATTGATAATGGAGTAGACAAAAGCAAAATAGAATTATGGCACCAGGAAATAGACGGAAGAGGTGAAAACTTTTTTGACTGGGAGGTTACACCTGATTACTGTAAAAAATTAGCTGAAGCTTTTGGTGTATCAGTTTTCTTTCAGTGGAAAGATGGTGGATTTAAGCGTGAGATGCTCAGATGTAATGAACGAACAGCAAAGATATTCTATGAGTGTCCAGATAATACTATTCATAGTGTAGGAGGTGAAAAAGGTAAGTGCTCAACACGATTAAAATTTCCGCAACCTTCTCCTAATCTCAATGTCCGTTGGTGCAGCTCTTACCTAAAAATTGATGTATGTGCGGCTGCCATCAGGAACCAGGAGCGTTTTAACGGTATCCGAACATTGGTTTTATCTGGGGAAAGAGGTGAGGAAAGTAAGCAGCGTGCTGGGTATGCGATTTTAGAACCTGACAAATCAGATTTGCGAAATGGAAAAAAGATCATGAGATACGTGGATAGATATAGGCCCATACGAGATTGGTCAGAGAGAAGAATCTGGGATTTATTAGAAAAATACAGAGTGAAACCTCACCCATGTTACTTCATGGGATTTGGGCGTTGTTCATGTAAGTTCTGCATATTTGGTAATGCGAATCAGTTTGCCAGTGCTGCATGTATAAGTCATCAGAACTTTTCACAGCTCGTTCAATTCGAAAAGGAGTTTGGGTACACACTGAAACGTGATACAGATTTATCTACGCTCATAAAGAAAGGTGTGCCGTACCATGATATTACTCCAGAACTGGCGCGATTGGCCACAAGCTACCAATACAACAGTGATATTTTTATTCCCTATTCGCAACAATGGAATTTACCATCTGGAGCTTTTAAAAAATGCGGAGGACCTATGTGAACTGTATTTTGTAAATTAATTTGAAATATAAAAGTAAAAGATATGAAAGTTAAACATAAAGCTGGTACCCGTAGTAGCTGGAAGGAAATGGATTTAGAAAGTCGTCTGGCAGTGAAATTATCAGAAGGTTTTGTCAGAGATAAGCGTAGTGTAATTATTAACGGTAAATCTTTTAACCATTGTATGTTGGTTATACACTATGGTAACAATATTCTCACTACACAAATTGAAATTATCGACTGTACCGGTTTAACTATAGCTTTTTTTTCCGAAGGATTTTTTTATGACGTTATAACAAAGAATCGAGTTGAATTAATCTGATAAAATTATGGCGAAAAATTACTTTTTTCGTTGTTTCAGATATGTGTATAACGTAGCTTTACTGATTCCGGTTGTTTTTATTATCTCCGATACTGTACAGGCATTTGAATCGTATAATTTTAATGCCAGTTCAATTTTCTTATGGTCGACAGAGGGTCGGCCTCCTTTTCTTCCTCTTGCCCGTGCAGCTGCTAAACCTTCTAATGTTCGAAGTTGAGTTGAGTCGCGTTCAAACTGGCTCAATCCGGCGAAAACAGAAAAAATGAGTCGTCCGTGTGGCGTTGTTGTGTCGAGCCATATTTCTTTCAGAGATTTTATATTTACCCCTGTCTGAGAAAATCTATCAACTAATTCAATTAAGAATTTCTGACTTCGGCTAAGCCTTGTCAGTTCGGAAACAATTACGGTGTCACCAGGTCGAAGAGCATCAAGCATCCGATGAAGTTCTGGACGATTGTTTTTGGTTCCTGATATTTTTTCGGAATAAATCCTTTCGCATCCTTCTTTCTCTAACTGGTCAATTTGCCGGTCAAGGTTCTGCTCCAGCGTGCTTACACGTGCGTATCCAATTTTCATGTCTGAAAAGATATTTTATAATGGGTTTATTGAACTTTGTTTTACAGACGAGTTTTCAGACAAAAATAAGCGTTTTTTTGTGAAGTGACAAGCCTTCGGTTTTATAGTCTGAAAAACGGTCGTTTTTTAGACTATTTTTATGTATCCTTTCGAGTAATGAAATAAATCAATCTGTTGTTACTTTGATAATCTCAGATAGATTAGTTGTGTATTGCTTACTAATATGCTCACATTTGAGGTGCCAAGATTTATTTTTTGTTCCCTGTACGGCTACCTTAATGGTATTATAACCGTTCTTGCGATTAATCGCATCTATGGCAGCGGCCAGCCGTGATTGCTTATCACGGTCAATGGTATCGAAAAGGTTTGTCTGGATGGCAGAATCAGGAACTATGTTCCAGACCATGACACCGGCTTTCTTGTACTGGTAACCGCCCTCTTTTCGGAAATCCATACGGAGGGCCCGGACTGCGGTGCTCACAAGTTCCTGAAGGTCGTTGGTTGGTACCTGCAGGTGGATGGTGCGGTTGATACAGTGCTGCGGTAGATCCAGACGGAAACGGCTGGTATAGGTGAAGACTGTTATCTCTGTACAGCAGCTGTGCTGCATGCGGAGCTTGCGCACACATTCTGATGTGAAGTTGGCGACAGCTTCCTCCAGGCTGGATAGTTCGGACAAGCCGGAGTCAGGGAAACTGCGGCTGGTACAGATACTCTTCTTCTGTGGAAGTTCCTCGATATTAATACAGTTCTCACCACGAAGTTCCTTCCAGGTGCGAACGCCAGTCACAGACAATAATTTTTGCACAAAGCTTTCGTTTTTCTGAGTGAAATCCCAGGCGGTATTTATACCGTAATAGCGCAGCTTATCCAAACTCCGATGACCGATACCCCAGACATCGCCAATTTCGAAGCCTTGCAACGCCTTGATGCGCTTTTCCTCAGAATCAATCATGCATACCCCCTGATATCCCTTGTACTTCTTTCCGTAACGGCTTGCCACCTTCGCCAGAGTCTTAGTAGGAGCAATGCCCATGGTACTTGGGATGCCAGTACCCTTTCCGATGGTCTTAACAATCTTCCGGCCGTAGGAAACCAGCTTCTCCCCTTCTCCGAAGCCGGAGAGATCCAGGAACGCTTCATCAATCGAATACTGTGTCAGTTCTGGCGTGAACTCGGATAGCAGCATCATCACCCGGCGGCTCATGTCACCATACAAATTGTAGTTGGAACTGAAAACAGCCACATTGTTTGCCTCCAACACTTCACGGATTTGATACAGTGGTGTACCCATCTTGATTCCCATTGCCTTGACTTCGTTGCTTCTGGCCACGACACAGCCGTCATTGTTTGAGAGGACAACGACAGGTTTGTCACGAAGCTGCGGATTGAACACGCGCTCACATGAGCAGTAGAAGTTATTGCAATCAACAAGGGCTATCATCGGCCTTTTCTCAGCTGTCTCTTTATGTTATACGTAAGAACGCCCCATATCAGGAAGTCGTTTTCTTCAGTAATTTTTATGGGTGAATATTCCTCATTGGCCGGAACAAGCCAGATACAATTTTCTTTTTCGTCAAAACGTACAGTCTTTAGTGTAAACTCGCCGTCGATATAGGCCACAACAATGTCACCGTCCAGGGGGTCCAAGGATTTATCTATGACAAGCAAGTCGCCATCGTCAATGCCGCAGTCCTTCATGGAATCTCCGTCAGCACGGGCATAGAAGGTGGTGGCCGGATGGCGTATCAGTTCCCGGTTCAGGTCTATACTGTCAGTCATGTAATCCTGAGCCGGCGATGGGAAACCAGCCTTCACGCCCTGGTCAGCAAACGGCAATGGCAGTTTGCTGCTCAGGTCAGCTGAGTACATAATCAGCTTTATTTTGTTCATACGTTTAAGCCCTTCTTTTTCATTTCTTCACGTACAAGCTCTGTTTCACTTTGGGACAAATCTGCTAATCTCACGTTTACCGGATTTTCTGTCTGATACGCTTTGACATCTTCAATTAAAAGCTGAAAGTCATAAAGGAATTCTTGTGTAGCACCATGTCGTTTATATATATCATGGGCCGCTTCAAGAACTTCAACGGTGCAGCTATCGTCGCCCTGGAACACAATAGCTGGAATTTCATTCCTTACACACTCTCTCAATAGTTTAATCTGGTCTTTCATTTTTTTTTGGTGCAAATATATTTCGTTTTTTTCTCTTTTCCTATACTCCTTTTTCGTTGTTTGTCTCTCCCCGAATTTCCCTTTTTCATGATGCGAATGTCGTGCGCCTTGTAGAAGTCTGCAAGGCACTTTGTGCCGTTATGAAAAATATCCTGAGCAGCATAGCTGTGCGGTATTTTTCATCCCGGAACCCTTGCATACATCTACGGTCAGTCGCACAATTATTGCATCGAAAAAGGCGAAAGAACTCGGGGAGAGAATGATTTAAAAAAAAGTCGTATAGGGAGAAAAAAGAATTTGAAAAAGGCTCCTGAATCTGGAGTTAGAATAATTCACCTGCGGCTGATGTTTAACTTGTTAATGTATAGATGTATGGAAACGAAAAATTTTCAGGTGGTAATCAAATCCTATTTAGAGCAGTTGGCAGAATTGGATGCAGAATTTGCTGTGAAGTATTTTGATGAAGGTAAAAAAATTGAAGAATGTTGTGCATATATAATCAGTGAAATGGAAAAGATGGTACAAAATAATGTCGTAGGTGCAACAGATGATGAAGTTTACGGTTTAGCAGTCCGTTATTATTGGGAAGATGTGAAAGTTGATGCGAAAATTGGTAATCATGTCAGGATTGTGTGTAACCAAATAATAGAATTAACAGAGGAAGAAAAAGAAGAAGCGCGTCAGAAAGCTATCCGGCAGTATCAGGAAGAAGAACTCCATAAGTTACAGAGCCGAAAAAAGCCAGCTGTGAAAAAGGAAATTCAAGTTCAACCATCTTTATTTGATAGTCAATATGAAACCGCAGAATGAATTCGAAAAGAATGTAGTTAGCGCAAGTGCTAATTTACCCTCACTGACCGACAGACAATTGCAATGGGGATTAGATAATAGTATCCAGTATGTGGCACGATACAATAAACAGAAATATACCTGCACTAAATGTGGTCATCAATGGCAATCAGACACGAAGAAGAATTATGTGAAATGTCCTCATTGTGGAACCCGATTACTTGTACACGAAGGTTTAAAAAAAGTATATAATGAGACAGCATATTTTACGGTTATGACAGCTTGTGAAGGTTATCAGGTTATGAGAAGCGTTGTTGTCAGATGCACAATGAAAGTAGGTAGTCCAGCAGTCTATGATTGGGCTGAAGTCATGCAGAGATGGATTGCAGCAGACGGTACGTATGTGAATTTCGCAAGGTTACGACAGACTTTTAATACAATGTACTTTGACCTTTGGTTATTTCGTACCGCATTGATATTGCGCCAATGGAATGCGATTTATGACAGGATATATTCAGGTACGGTATGCCCCTATATGTCAATCATACCGGAACTAAGAAGAAGAGGGTTAAAAAGGAGTTTATATCGTCATTTTTCATTTAACCTTATTGTAGGGTTATTACGTAATAGTAAGATAGAAACTTTATTAAAGATGAATCAAAAAAGTTTGTTGCATAAATTCTTGATAGGTCGTTGTAATATTGATGATTATTGGCCATCAATTAAAATCTGCTTCAGGAATCATTATCTTGTTAAAGATGCCAACATTTGGTGTGATTATATTGATATGTTGAAAAATTTAGGCAAGGATATTCGTAATGCGAAATATGTTTGTCCACTGGACTTGAAAAAGGCGCATGATAGGGCAGTACAAAAGACGATAAAGAAGGAAGTTGAAGAGGAAACTGACTCACCCGATTTTCTATTAAAAGAACTTCGCTATAAGGAAAGTAAACGTAAATTTTTAGGCTTGGCATTTAGCGATGGACTTATTCATATAAAGCTCATCGAAAGTGTTAAGGATATGATTTTAGAAGGAAAGGTGATGCATCATTGTGTTGGTCATTATTACACTAGAGAAGATTCTCTTGTCTTCTCCGCAACGATAAATGGTAAACGTATTGAGACTGTAGAGGTATCAATCTCACAAATGAAGGTTGTTCAGTGTAGTGGCGTATGCAATAAAATTACTCAATATCATAATCGAATTATTCAACTTGTTGAGAATAATTTATCTTTGATACAAAGTCGAGTTTCTGCTTAAAGGGATGGGGGGTAACCCCTATCCCTTTAAATATAGTATCAACTGAGTTATCGGGAAAAATCTCTTATGCATTTGAATATCAGTCCTATTGTCAATAAGATAAGCGTTTTGATGATGAATGTCAGAATTTTCATGTCAATGTTTTTTTAGCATGTCATTAAAATCTTTCGCACCTTTGGCCTTGATAATGCGAAGCCAGTCGGCTTCGATTCCATGAGTGTGCAGGAATAGTTTGGAGTTGAAATCAGATTCACTCATAACAAGTTCCTGGTTGTCCAGCTTAACCACGACTTGACCGGATGCATTCCTGAATATTTTGGGTTCTTTTCCCGTGATCAGGAAATATGCAGCTTCTATGTCGTACAGCTGTCCCTGCAGGTCATTGTCGAATGCCAGATAGATAGCTGCATTGGAGAACAGTTTCCGGACATCCTTTATCTGTCCGTATCCTAAGTTTCCACCTAATGATATGAATGCGGCATTAATTCTCATACGTTCAGGGAGAAGTTGATATAGTGCCATCATATCAAGTGCACTTTCTCCAATGTATAGAGATTGTACGTCATTCCATTGGGGAGCAAAGGAAGCTATCCAACATGCGGTAGACTTGTTTCCTCCAGAGCAGAATCCTTTATATCCTTCTTTTTTATATGGATTATAATTGCGTAGTTCGAAGTTTACGACTTCTTTCGGAGAAGCAAGAACACGATAAGGGAAAGCTACATTTGCATAATTTTTCGGTTTCCGAGAAACTGTACATACAGACCCGTTGTGAATAAATGCCGATATAGTATTGGCATCAATCATCCTGATTTTGCCGAGGTATGCATATATCACTTTTTGGTTGCAAGTAATATCGTAATCATCAAGAGAAAACTTGACATCATTGTGCGAAACTACGTAGTTTTCATGTTTTGGCTGTTTACCTGATAGCTTGCATAGAATATCGGCAACTGCATCATATCCGATACCTTGATAACCCGAAAAAAGGTGGAGACGGTTTAATATGAAGTTTACAACATCACCCTTGTCTCCGTATCCGTTCCGGCTGAAGAATGTTTGTGAGTAAGAAGTCGTATATATTACGATTTCATCTACCTTTGTGCCGCCGTTAAACAGACGGTATTCAAGGTATTTTTTACCTGCTCCAGTATTAAGACGATAACCGATATATTCAGCTACGTCACTTATACGGACATGGTTCTTCAATTCTTGAAATGTTGTATTACTCATATTTACTCAATTTATTTTTAAGCTGGGTGTTTTCTGCAATTAATCGCTTAATAGTATCCTGATACCGGAAATAGCTGTATATTGCAGCAGCAATTGCCATTCCAGGCTTTTTATGTCCGGTATCATATTTTAATTGTTCGATTAACTGTAGTTCTTCAGTATCAAGGTATATTTCGAACCTTTTTTTCATCTTTTATGGTTCTAATCCCTCGACAAACCACCAGCATTTGGAACCCAACGGATATTCTTCAGGATCACCACAGCACCAATTCAAATTAGTAAGTATGCTGTCAAGTTCCATTTCAGGTTCTTCATAATCCATCTCGTATTCATCATTCCATATTGCTGAAACAAAGTTCTTGTCTTTCGATAGTTCAACTAAGCGGAAGCATGGTAAAACTTTTGCGACTTTATAAAGCTCTTGTACATCTGTTGCTCCTAAAATAAAAGAAACTGATTCTGCCATAATAATATTGTTTTTAGTTATGTAAATTCTTTCAATTCCTAATGCATCTTCTATGCGTTGTATTACATCGACGCCAGGACTATATCTTCCTAACTCGATTCTTGAGATATTTTGTCTTGTGACATGACTTTTCTCTGCCACTTCCATTTGACTTAGCCCCATCATTTTGCGGATGGAAACAAATAAATTGCCTATATTACGTTCTCTTTTTTCTTTCATGCTGCAAATATAGCTCTTTTTTATTATGCACCAAATAAAGTGCAAAAAAAATATTTACGAAACAATAATTAACAATTTAAAAATACAATGGTGTATATCTTATAGTTGATGATTGTAAATGTAATTAATATATTACTCATATTAAAATTGACTATAACTAAAGTCTGAAATTTTAATTGTTCTTTTATTGTTAAGCGGTCAACATTCAAGAATAGTAGTACATAACAGAGAAGCTGAAGTACTGTTGCTCGGCAATATTCATTAAGCAACTTATGTCTAACCTAACTTAACCAAATTCATATTATATGAAGTGGGATAGATAAAAGAATAGATAAACCACCCTAACCTATAGTTTAAAATTCATCCAACACTTAAGATATACTTTTTCTTCCCTATACGTTTGTTTATGTTTATCCTGCTTTCTAATTATGATTTGGATCGTATAATATATTGAATTATCTAAAGCCCTACATGCTCTTTAGAATTCTGGGAACTCGGAAAAGTATACAGCTGGAAAACCTCATGGTTAGGAATTATTATGAGGTATGAATTATGATTCTGCTTTTTGTATTTTTCTTTGGATTTAAAAACAAATGAGTGATTCAATATCCTTTCCCGAATCCCCAAACTATTGGAGATTTTTTCGATTTACACGATTATTATTTTCTCCCAGGATTTCTTTTTTTTCTCCCTAATTGGAGAGGTGGATAGCGCCAGCTAAAGGCTAAAGGTCTTATGACCTTTAGTGATGACTGATAAGGAAGAGCAAGAGGTGTTCCCGCAAAGCGAGAACATGATTAACGCAAAGCGCTAATTAACAGATAAATATGAAATTCTAAGTTAACATACAAGTTTACATTTGTAAACTTGTATGTTATAAGTTATCAAGAATCAAGATATTACGAAGTTAACATAGAGTTAACAAGATTTATAAATAACTGATATACAGATTGATATAAAAAGCAAAAAATACATTGTTAACATTGTAGTCAAAAACTTATTTTATTATCTTTGTTCCAATTAATTATAAGTTAACATGGAAGAATATCTTGATAGACATATAAGAATTTCAACAAGAACTAAATTTAGACTTGACGAGGTTAAAAAAGATATGAGTTATAATGCTTATATAAGCGAAATGCTGGATTATTTTGAGGTGACTTGTACGTCCCCGAAATTGAAAATTAAGAATCCAACAGCGAGGTTAGAGAAGAGAATTGAAGACTTGATTAAAATCGTAAAATGTCAGGAGAAGGACATTTTTCGTCCGCTACTTGACAAGTCTTTTAGCTCTGGAAATATGAGTATGAATAATGATCAGCTTGTTCGTTTAGCCAATGAAAACAAATCCCTGAAGGAAGAACTTCAGCGTTATAAGGAGTCTGGAGAATCCCCAGATGTTTATAAAAGAAAGCTGGATTCATTAATTAATTTGATTAATTTATTTTGCGATAAAAGCCAGTTCCGGAAGGCCACATTTGGAAATGATTTACAGGTGCCAGAATCATATTTTGATAAGTTATTAGATAAAGTAAAAAGAGAATATGTATTGTAGTGTTCATCGTCCAGTTAATACGCCAGGCGTATCTGACAATAAGGGATCCTGCCTCCAGTTGGTAGAATATTTGTCCAAAGAAAGTAACGATGAAAGACCTTATTTTGATACTTTCTTTTCGCAGAACTTGGATTTTGTATCTGGCAATGATGTATTACATTCAATAGATAATAACCATAAAACTTTAAAACGAAAGGATGATAAGTTCTATATGTTATCAGTTAATCCAAGTGAAAGAGAGTTAATGCACGTTATTGAGAGATTGACTGGAAAAACTAATGTTCATGACTTCTGTGAACTATCTAAAGATGAACAGGAGAAGGTCTTATGCGAGCTTAAAAATTATGCGCGTCATTGCATGGATGAATACGCTCGTAATTTTTATCGCGCCAAAATCAAGTCAGGTGACGACCTTGTTTGGTATGGCAGAGTAGAAACAGAAAGGCACTATAAAGGCGATGCAGAAGAGGTAAAAAAGGGTACTGCAAAATGTGGTGATAAGAAGCCAGGTTTGCAGTTACATGTCCACATTATAGTATCTCGGATGGATAAATCTCAGACAGTTTCATTGTCTCCACTTACTAAGAGCAGAGGCAATAGACAGCTGCTTGATGGAAAGGAAGTAGTGGTAGGATTTGACCGTTCCGAATGGGCAGAAAGATGTGCTACCAGGTTTGCGGATGATTATAATTATCTTCCGTACTATGTGCATAATAAGAAAGATTATGAAGAATGGAAACAGCGGCAGCAGATGCAGGCCATTGCTATGCGTGAACTGAAGCAACAATTACTGCAGGGGGAACTGAGGAATGAAAGAAAAGTTTTGAATAATACACTTAGGATTTACCGTTTCATCGTAAATCCCAAAATGGCATTTTTAAATGAAATGAAGATGCTGGCATTAAATATGGTAACAACTGGGAGGACGATATGATAAGTTTTGACATGATTCAGGAACATTGGTTCTATTATGCTGCACTATTTTGTGTGAGCTTTCTTATAGGTTCGATTAAACCATTTTCTAAAGTATGGTATAATATTGCCTTATTCGTAGTTCTTGTGCTACTGGAGGTGATTGTCTGTAACTTGATAGGGCTAGTTTATCTCTATCCTACTGTTTTGGCTTTAGTGGTCTTTTTATTCTTTACATTGAAAGATTTAAAACCAGACAGTCTACGGAAAGGAGGTAGCGAAAAGGCTATATGCTTACCGGTGCTGTCCGGTGTAAGAGGCAGACAACTTCGATTTTACTACTATTATGCCAATTTCCTTGTATATGGAGGTGCCGGAAGTGGTAAGACAAAGTCAATAGGGAAATGGCTTTTACAGGAATATATACGCTTGGGTTTTGCCGGATTTATCTATGACTTTAAAGATATAGATTATACCCGGACAGCATATAATTTGATGAAAAAATATGATTATAAAGGTGAGTTCTATTATATCAATTTTGATAATTTAAGTCGCTCATACAGATTCAATCCACTAAAAAATGTGTCGGATAAAACTGTATTGATGCAGCTCATGGAAGATATGCTGTTATCTATGCAGGCGAAGGATGCAAAGCAGGATGAATGGTTTGCTGGAGGATTGGGTATTCTTAGAGGAGTAGCATATAGATTGTATGATGAGTTTAAAGAGTATTGTACAATCCCCCATATTCTTACTCTTATAATGAATTCTTCTCAGGATAGTCTTACCAGATTCCTGGAACAAAATACTATATCTGAAATGATGGCAGGAGCATTTTTGAAGGCTAAAGGCTCAGAAAAAACACAGGCTTCGTATATCTCCACTTTGTCAAATCAAATTGCGACAATGGCCACAGATGAGAATATTGCATGGGTTCTTTCCGGCAATGATTTTGATTTTAATCTGATTGATCCGGAGCACCCGAAGATGTTTGCTGTCAGCAATAACTTTTCGAAGAACTCTGTGTATTCTCCGGTTATAGCTATGCTTTTGAGTATATCATCGCGCCAATTCACAATGCAGAACAAAGTTCCGTTTGTCTATTTCCTGGACGAGATGACAACCGTTAAGATTAAAAATTTTGAGACCTTACCATCAGTCTTGCGTGAATATAAAGCTGCTTTTGTTCTTCTTACACAATCCGGTGCGAAGCTGGAAAATCTGTACGGAAAACTTGACCGTTCTTCAGTAGAAGCGAACTTCGGTAATATGTTCCTTGGGCGGACTAAAGATGTGGAAGCCTTGAAGTATTACCCGCTTTTCTTTGGTAAGGAAGAAAAAGAGAGACGTTCAAGAAGTGCAGGAAAATCTGGTTCCTCTTCTAATTCCAGCGTGACTATATCATCACAGAAAGAAGATGTATATCAGGGTAAGGACTTCTCTGAACTTGAACCAGGTGAATTTATTGGTTCTGCTACGCGAGCGAATGTAAAGGAATTTAAGGCCAAATTTAAGATGTTTGAAATGGAAGAAGAGGAATTGCCTGTTCATGAATTTGTAACGCCGGAACAGGTAACGGAAAATTATGATAGGATAATTCAGGAAGTTCAAGCCATATTAAACGGAGATATATGATAGAAGAAAAGAGAGCAATTATGCTCTCTTTTTTCATTCTGCCTCCATCTCACTTGATGAAGCAACGGATTTTGTGGCATCATTCAGTCTGACAGAATAGCTGGAGAGATTTTTTACTATCATCAGATTCTTGTTCTTATTGATGCTTAAAGGCTTTCCTTTCGTGAGTATATCCCAGTTATTATAGGTCAGGTCACTAACAGACATGCCTTCTGATTTTAGAGCCTGGGCAATATCGGATGATAAGTCATATTCTTTTCCCTCTGCGGAAAATATAACTTTATCCCCATTTACGTCAAGCGTGCGGCCACGATATTCTGTATGAACACTGGTGTCTTTGTTGTTCTTCAGTTCATTGTTAATCTTGTTATTTAAAATGGCTGCTTCTGATTTGAGTTGTCTGAGCTTTTCCTCTTTGGGCCAGTTAACATTGGCCAGTTTTGTTTCCAGTTCATTGATGTCATGACTGAAGCGAGATATATCTGCTTCCATTTTTGCGGCGCGTCCTGATAGGCTGTTCCCAAGTTCATCCAACCATTCCTGACTCCGTTCGTGCGCCAAGGGTAAGGCTGTCTGCGCTTGATACTGACGACCACTTGCACCGACAATGCCGAAATACTTGTTTCCTTGCAGGCTTTTGATGTATATCGTGTGTTCCTTATAAGTCCCAATATATTCCGTTGCCCCATCTTCCATACTTGCTGACCGCCATGCACTCAGATATTTTCCTGCATCTTTCCCGCGCAGACGTGTTCCATCTTGAGATATGAGCACACCATTTGATTTGCAGAAATTATCGTAATCGGATTTCATGTCTTGTACTGCACTTTCTGCAGCCTCTTTCTTTTCTGAAAGTTTTTTCAAGTCAAATTTTGATTTATCAATATCCCGAAAAAATAAGACCCGTTCTTTCTGCAGCTGCGTTATCTGCTTATCCAGTTTAGCCTTATCGAGCAAATCTGTATTACCTGATAAAATAGCCACATATTCTGCAAAGTTCATTCCGGATTTTTCGTCCAAGGCTCCTTCATCAAGTGTTCGCACCCCGAGCTGCTGACTTTTCAACTGGCCAATGAAAAGCTGCTTGTTCTGGAGTAGGTTGAACTTATACGCATCCAATGACCTTTCCGTTGCATAGGTAATGATGTCAACCTTATTACCGGCATATTCTTTCGCAATAATGTTTCCTTTACGAATAGCTCGTCCATTACGCTGCTCAAGATCCGACGGTCGCCAGGTAGTATCAAGATGATGGACTGCTACCGCACGCTGCTGGGCATTAACACCGGTACCTAACATGCTTGTAGAACCCATCAGGATGCGTATTTTCCCTTCGTTCATTCCTTCTATCAGTTTCTTGCGGCTGCTTTCAGTTTTAGCCTCCTGAATAAAACGTATTTCTTCCGGTGGAATCTGGTAGTTCTCTACAAGCTGCTGCTTGATTTCACTGTAGATGTTCCATTCTCCCGGCTTGTACGTGCCAAGGTCACAGAAAACGAACTGTGTTCCCTTAACCGCATTGAACTTCTGATAGTATTCGTATAGTGTCTGTGCGCATACGCTTGCCTTGTTCCCGGTCTCTCCTGCATATTTTAAAGAGTCAATCATCCGCATGTCAAGAGCCATTTTTCTTGCATAGTCAGTGGCAATAAGCATCTTTGCCTTTTCTTCTGTTTCTGACAAGGGAGGGCGTCCGAGTAAGGTTGCATTTCCAGATTCAGCAAACTTCATCAGTTTATCTATAAATTCTTCTTGTGCCGGTGTTGGAGGAATACTTTTGAATATTGAGTTCTTTTCCGGGCGGTCAAGACCAATCATGTCGGCTGTCCTGTAATCGGTAATTTCGTTGTAAAATAGAGCAAGTTCCGGTACTTTCACGAAGTGACGGAATCGTTCTTTTTGTATAATGTTGTTGGTTACAGAGAACTCAAACTCCGTAGTTTTTCTCGTGTAGATTGCTGCCCAGGCATCGAAACATGTAATGCCTTGTCGGTCGAGTGCCTCCGGCCTGAGATATTTGAACAATGCATACAGCTCTGTCAAAGAATTGCTGATAGTGGTTCCGGAAAGAAAAGTGGCCCCCAAATCACGTCCCGTTCTTTTCTGTATATCTCTGATTGCAAAATAGAGATTCAGGGCTCTTTGGCTTCCGTCAGGATTGCCAAGTCCTGCTACGCGGTTATGACGTGTCGAAAACATAAGGTTCTTAAACTGATGCGACTCATCCACAAAGATATGGTCGATACCCATGCTGCGAAAATCAACCGTATCGTCTTTTCTCAGTTTTATGTCGTTCATTATGGTGTTTAGTTTGACCTTCATGTTTTCAATACGTTTCTCAAGTCCCTTTTCCAATGCTCTTCCGGAATATCCCATACCGCTATTTTTTAGGACTTCCAAGGCTTCTTCCACATCTCGAATTTCATCTTCGATAATCTCTTTCTGAATGTCGAGTGACTGCGGTATCTTCCCGAACTGGTCATGTGTAAGAATCACACAGTCCCAGTTGTTGTTTTTTATTTGCTGGAACAGTTCCTGACGGTTGGCAGGTTTGAAATCATCCTTTCCTGGATACAGAATCTTTGCATGTGGATAGGCTTTCCGATAGGTTGCAGCTATCTCATGTACGTTGGCCTTCAGACCGATAATCATTGGCTTGTGGCAGACTCCGATACGTTTCATCTCGTATGATGCTACGCACATGATCATGGTTTTGCCCCCTCCTACTTCATGGTCGGCTATACCTCCACCGTTCTGTTTCAGCATCCAGATACAATCTTTCTGAGATGGATATAATTCCTTATAATCGAACTTATCAAAGCTCAGACCTGGAAAAGTCTGGCAGGAACCATCGTAATCCGGACGGACAAAGCAGTTGAATCGTTCATTATACATGTCTGCAAGTGATTGTTTCACTTCATCAGGCCGGTTATTCAACCAGTCAATGAATTTCTCCTGAATATCCTGCACCTTGCTGGCTGCAAGCTGGGTTGATTCTGTATCAACAACTGTTTTTTTCTCGCCGTCGATATAGACAGTTTTCGTAATCTGTGGAAATGTGTTCTGCAGTGCATTGTTCATGATATCCTCTGCATTCATTTGGTAGTTGATTCCATACAAGGAGTTGGCTGCAGAAGAATATTCTTTCATTTTTACAAGGAATGAATCTGATGCGGACGTATAGGTGATGGCCGTCTCTACACCGAACAGTTCACTTGCAAACCCTGAATATAATTCTTGCGGAATCCACCTTTCACCTAAATTGAAGTCCAGTTCATTGAATGGAATAGGCTTCGGCTTAACTTCCTCGAGTGCATTTAATGTATTTTGAATATCATGTGCTCTTTCCGGTCTTGTTGTAAGATAGGGTTTAATCTCCGCGATTTTCCTATACACGTTTCCGGATAACATACTTCCGGAATGTTCCCATTGATATGTTGTCGGGTTATAATATATTTTACCTTTCAGTTCTGCTTGTATCTGATTATCGTCAAGCCCGGTACGTTCTTCCAGGTGTGACCAGTCAACACAGCCATAAAGGTTAAGTGAAGATGCCAGAGCTTCGTCACATGTAAGAGTTTCTGTAACTTTCTTGGAAAATGCAACCGGTTCAAAGAAAACGTCTGCCTTGATGCGTTCTCCGTTCTCGTATCTTTCCAGAGGTAAAATATCGGACGATAAATTATCCGACATGATAATACTTGAGGCAGATTCACGGAGGCCTTCATGTTGCGATACAAAATAATCGTAACTATCGTTCAGCTTATCCCGAAGTGTCCGGCTCTCTGTCTGTGTGTCTTTTTCAAAGTCAAACAGTCGGTAATAGTCATCCCGGACATGTATGTAATCTTTCATCACACATTGCTCGTTGCGCGTCAGATAGGTGGCAGGGATGAAGCCGAGAACTCTTTTCTCGTTGTATTCCATAGTCCCTACTCTGTCACGATATAGGACGAAGGTGCCTGGCTTATAATGGTCCATAAGCCATTCATTGGTCATGACTTCATCTGTAACCTTTTCAAAGGTTTCTTTTGGCTCAGGCTTTTCTTCAGGAAGATTGAACAAATCACCAAGACTTACAAGTTTTTCACCGGTTACAGATTTCTGCTCATCACCTGTTACTGATTTACCAAGATAACTATGCTTCAGATATAACTCCAAGTTAAATTTCTCTTTGAAGTCTCTTTCAAGTAATTCAGACAAGGTGCTGTAATTTGTATCATTGCTTTTAAATTTAGTTACGACCTTACCGTACTGGTTGGTGTCTGTGTATGGGGTTCCGAGATAATGTAATTCAATTGGATTGTTTATATAATTATTAGGAGTAATGGAATTGTCCTCGCGATTACCGATAAACAACTTTTCATCATAGCTTAGTTGTTTCTTATGGGTATTCTTCTGAAGGATGATAAGATCTGATCCCACTTCTATACCTCCTGTTTGTGTGAATAAATCATCAGTAAGTCGGATTGTACTAATCAGGTTAGCGTTCTGCATCAGATATCGTCGGATTTCTTTATTTGAAGAAGAATCAGCAACACCTCTGGTTGTAATATATACTATAAGACCTCCTTCTTTAATTGCATCAAGCCCTTTGACGAAAAAATAATTGTGCAACGTATTCGTTGCCATTTGCTTAATCTGGTTTCCTTTCTGATAGTAATAGTCGTAGACCTTCACATTCCCAAAAGGAATGTTGGACATTACTAGATCGTATATTCCCTCTTCCATCTCCGGAAGATTCTCAAAGCCCTCTATTCGGACTTCTGTACCTGGTTCTTTGGCTGATAGAATCAGTCCAGTCAACAAGTCTTTTTCATAGGCTGTACGATATACCTTCTTTTCGGTAAAATTAAGGAATACTCCGTTTCCACACGAAGGATCCAGCATATAATCAATATTTCCCTTGGTTGAGTTTTCTATTTGCTTTCCTATTGTTTTGACTATTTGTTCTGGCGTATAGAAAGCTGTAAGCACGGAGTTCTTCAGGCTGCGGTAGAAAGATTCAGCAGTAGATTCAGAATCACTGTTTTCCTTAATTACCTGTTTGAGTTCTTCAACAAGTGGAAAGAGCATCTTTTCAGAAGCTGGCCACTCTTCTACCGGACGCGTATCAAGGATACATTTAAGCCCACCAAAACCACTGTATTTCTCCAGTATAGACTTTTCTTCCCTATTGGCTGTACGGTTCTCTGATTGAAGAAGAAAAGCTGTACGAATGGCATTTATGTTGTCTGTCAGTACCTGACTTTTATTGTAGCTCATAATCCTTGATGTATTGGTTAATATGTTGGCTGATTTCTGTATACAGTTTGTCATATTCTGATGTTCTCTCAAAATTGTCATCCAGTTTGTATTTCTCGACAATGGGCTGGATGAGCAGGAACATTTGCATGATGAACTTATCTTTATCGCTGAATGAGAGATTCATTTCCTCTATTATATCCTCGACAAGCTGATAGAGAGAAAAATGAAGTCCTGAATACAGAACTTCATTAACTTCATTCTGGCACTCTTCTATGTTCATGCCTTCTCTTGAACATTCAATAAATGTCTCCTGTGCTAGTTCACTACGTGTTGTAATAAATTCTTCATCCTTTACCAGATTAGGATGATAATCTTCTAAATATTGCTTTAGTTCTTTATAATATTTTGAATGTACCATAATATCATGCTTCTGCTTGACCCTGACGTGTCAATGTATTAATCACATTATAAACTTTTAATGTATAGCCGGCTGGGGTTTGTATCTTGCTGATAATTTTTCCTCCCGGAATGTTGGCGAACCCTTTTTTCTCAATATCTCTTAATTGAGCTTTAGAGAGGTGGATTTCTTCTACACTTTCCTGAGATTCCTGAAGTTGCATCTTGGGTAATTCTTTGACAGCTTCTCCAGTCTGATCATTTTGTTTTTCTGTTATCTTGATTTTATATCCAGACGGTTCTTTCTTAAGTTTAATGCTTTTGTCCTTAATTGATGTTTCTCCACTTTTGATTAATGCGCTGATTTGGTCAGTGCTCATTTCATCTAATGTAAGATTGTTGTTCTTTAATTCACCCAACAGTTCTACTTCAGTTATTTTCTTCTTCGTGCCTTTCAGACATTCGCGAAGGTGTGTTTGTTGGGGTGAAATTCTTTCTACTTCCGGTGTTATCTTCACTGTCTCTTCAGACTTGACATTTTCTTTTTTAATATCTGATTGCTTTTCTATCTTTTTTTCTATTGTTTCTTGGTTTATATTTATGTTATAAACTCCATCTTTCTGTGATAGCACGATTTCTTTTTTCCCTACACGGCACATACCGGTCGTAATAAGTTCCTGCCATTGCTTAATGCTCATTCTATCTACATTGATAGAGTCTTTAATAGTGTTATAGATGTCTTTTATATTGTTAGCTTTAAATTTTGTGTAGTTGCTTAACCAGGTAATAAGTTCTTCTGTTGGAATGTTCCATGATTCTTTCCCACGGAATATCTCATTAAATACTTTTTCTTGTTTGTCATTACTTAAATTCAGATACCAGAGTCTCTTGTAATCATCTCCTACATATACTTTAATCGTTTCTAATGATGGGTTTTCAATTAGTTTGATACATTCAGGAGATGCGGACACTACTTTTAACTGAGTTTTTAATGTAGGGTTTTTAATATTGACTATTTGTGTAGGGTCTTTACTTATCGCTAATAACTGTAGTGTTTCAGGTGGATTTGGGATAAGTTTTATAAAAGATGGATTCTTAGTAATTGCAATTCGGCTGACATTTTCTGAAGGGTTCTTCAGTAAAAGAAAGACTCTGCTGTCTTTACTTACAGCTGAAGAGAGTAACTTTTCTGAAGGGTTGTCCAGTAAAACTATGCTGAATGGATTTTTCTTTATCGCTCTTGCATTGAAGAGTGAGCGTAAACTTTCTATTAAATTGAATCTCATAGCGTATCGTTTAATTTAAGTTTTAAAATTTCATTCTTAAAATATTCCTTGTAGTTCAGCTCATTTTCTTTGAGCTTATAGCATTGTGTAATGATTCCTGTAATGGTATCCAAATTCTTGTCACTTGGGAATATTTTGAAACCTGCAAGTTTCTCAACGGCAACCAGCATTGTACGGATACCTGGTTTAGGGATGCTAAAAATAGTCTCTGGTGTGTTAAGAACAGCAGTAAGCTGAGCAGCTTCACATGGATTTTCCAGCTCACTTATGAGGCATGGAGATTTCTGAATTGCCGACACCTGAATCTCTTTATCCGGATTCTTTATATATTTGATATTTTCGGGTTTAGAATATATGCATGCAAATTTTGCACGCAAACAAGGTTTTTCTATAAGTTCGATTGCATCAGGTTCTTTGCTTACAGCGAGAATCTGTAGTTCCTCAGAAGGATTCTCGATGAATTTAATGTGGTATGGATTTTTGAGTATGACATATTTTTTTGCACGCTCACAGGGTTTGCTGATCATGTTGATAGCATGCTCATCGAGACGAACTGCTGTACACTGTAAGTCCTCAGAAGGCTCAGATATGCTTCCTATTGATATTGGGTTTCTTAGAATTAATCTTAGTTCTTGGTTGAATAGTGATTCAAATATTTCAGAAATTTTGGCTTTCATCGTTACTTAGTATTTAATTGAATGTTATTGAACTTTATCTACCTTCCAAGCATTTAACGTATTATATGCTTTATTATCCCATTCTCTAGCTTTCAAGTCAAATTGTACCTTGACTTTATCACCTTCTTTAATTTCGAACCTGGTACAGTTATCATTCATAAGCTGTAAGCAGGCACTTTGTGGGTATCTGTCTTCTGTTTCTAATAAGAATTCCATGCTTTTCCATTTGTTACCAGTACTTTTACTTGTTCCTTCTTGTAAGGGGTAGATTTTTTTTATTATTCCTGTAATTTCCATATAGTTTTATTTTAAGTTATAGTGTAATTTCGTTAGATGATGTTTTGCTGATACACGGTTTAATCACTTTATTTGCTTGTTCCTGGGTGCTGATATGTGTGTTACCCTTGACAATGGTATCTCCTGATAGTTTTATATAGCCGTCAATCTTGGCATTTTCAGTGACACATACATTTCCCGTTAGTTCAGCAGTTCCACTCACCTGCCCTTTTTTACGTATCTGTACATTATCATACAGTTGTGCGGAGCCAGATATATTACAGTCACCTGAAAGTTTTACATTTCCACCAACATAGCAATCATCCTTCAGCCTTGCATTATCTTTTGCTTGTGCATGGCCGCTGATGCATGAGTTTTCACTCATTTGAACATTCCCGGAAAGGCGAGCATTTCCGTATGCGGAGCTTTCATCACACATGAGTACATTGTCCTTTAGTTCTGCAAATTCTGAGACAGAGGATTGGTCGTATAGACGGACATTACCGGAAATCTTCGCATGTCCATAGACGATTACTTCATTATGGAGGTGTACATTATCTGTTATTTCAGCAAATCCGGATGCAATGCTATCTCCTGACATTTGCACGTTCCCGGAAAGCTTTGCGTGGTCATGAACACGTGCTCCGTCTGTTAATATTACGCTGCCTGATAATTGTGCATATCCTTCTGCACGGCTTTCACCTGACATTTGTACAAATCCCGAAATCCGGGAATAGCCTGAAGCCTGTGCACTTCCTCCTATACGGGCGTTTCCTGATATATGAGAATAGTCATATGTTCTGGCATATTCTTCGAGCAAAGCATTGCCTTCCAATCGTGACTTGCCAAATACTCTGGCTTCATCCTTAACTAATGCGTTTTCTCTTACAACTGCTTTGGGAAAAATCCAACATATCCCATCTTGGGATAGATTGTGTTCACCTGCTACGTACCCGCCAAGTTCTCCAGCTTTCACACCAGGGAAACTCTTAACAGCACGGATGCGGTACAATGTTTGACCGTCAACTTGACAGGTGTAATCGGTAAGGATATATTTCTTCCCTTCCGGATTTACGATTATTGGTATATCTCTGTAGTCCTCTGGTTTGCCTGGAAAAATTTCGCCATTACGATGATTACAGACGTATTCTGTTCCGTCTATCGTTTCTATACAGAGCTGATTCACTTCATCTTTAATATTGTCCACATATTCCTTTTTCGGAATTCTGTGAATAATAGGTAAGGCAAAATGATTCCTGAATTTGCCATCACTGACTATCATATTCCCACTATCAGCCATATCATATACTTTTTGGAGGTTATCATGGGTGAATATTTTACCAGGAGTTATTTCTATCTTTCTATCACTGTTTATTATGGCTGAATAAGCTTTATCTCCTTCTTCATAAATGTGTATTTTACCATACTCGCATTTAAAAAAAAGTCTTTTTGATTGTGAGGTTTTTCCCTGTGAGCAAATTCCATCAGCTTGTTCTTGTTTGTCGGTGCAAGCGAAACCTTTTATTTGTGCATACTCTGATAGCTTAACATCTCCACCTATCTTAACATTGTCATTTATAATGATATTCTCGGTTATTCTAGCGTTGTCGGTAACAACTGCTTTCCCACTTACTATTGCATTATCCGTTATTCGTGCATTATGTGTAACGGTAGCAAAATAATCAACCCAGCAATCCCCTTCTTGGGATAGATTGTGCTCTCCTGAGACGAATCCACCAAGTTCTCCCGCCTTTACATTACCGAAGTCCTTCAATGCGCGGATGCGGTACAATGTTTGACCGTCGTATTCTTTCGTTTCGTTTGTAAACACATATTTTTCACTCTCCAAATTAGAATCAGGAACTTGCGAAAGTTTTTCAATTTCATTTTGAGAGGTAATATGTTGATTGGTTTTAATGGTTATGTTTCCACCTATTTCAACATTTTCTATACGGGCGTTGCCATACAATTTTACATATTCGTCAGTATATGTTCCTGATAATATTACGTTATCAGTAACATAAGTATTTCCTTCTATTACGGAGGTTCCTTTTATTTGTGCATTTTTTGAAACGATTGAGTTACTTCCTACATAGCTTTGTTCTGAAATAATGCTATTCCCCTCTATACGGGCATCTAATCCAACGCATGCATTATCTTTTACAAGAGCATTTTCGCGAACTATGGCTTTGTTTCTTATCCAGCAATCCCCTTCTTGGGATAGATTATGTTCTCCTGAGACGAATCCACCAAGTTCTCCAGCCTTTACATTACCGAAGTCCTTCAATGCGCGGATGCGGTACAATGTTTGACCGTCGTATTCTTTCGTATAGTTCGTAAGCATGTACTTCTTATCTTCCGGATTTGAGATGTGCGGAATATCGTTAAAGTCTTCAGGTAATTTCGGAACGATTACTCCTTTACCGGTACAGACGTACTCTTTACCGTCTATCGTTTCTATACAAAATTGTTCAACTATATCTGTCTCTGGATTTAAATATTCTTTACTAAGCCTATTTATTGGAGTGAGTACCAGGTGCCCATGAGGAAAAAACGATTCAAAACCAGGACATATCATATTACCATGTTCTGCCATATGGTATATCTTCTGGAGATTCTCAGGAGTGAATGTACTGCCAGAAAGTATTGAAACCGTTCGGTTATATTCAATTTGGGCAACATTTTTGGGGTTATCTTTTTCCGTAACGACTATATAATTGGATTGAGCTTTGAAGTCTAATTTATTCTCTTCCATAATTGTCAATATTTAAGGTTCAGCTTCTATATTCACTGTTTTGGTTATATTCTTTGCAACACTCATAACCTTCATACCGTATCCCGCAGGCGTTTTAGTAATGCTGTATACTGCTTTTTTTGATTTGTCCAGTTGTAACCCCTGGCCTTTTAGAAGTCTCTCCCACTCCGACGTACTAATGTTGTCCACATTAATGTTGTCTTTCTTTAATGTTTTGATAACATCAGTAGCGTCATAATTTTTACCTGCATATTCAATAGTGGCTGTATCACCATCAAGTATGAGCGTTTTACGGACGCTTTTTATTTTCTTGGAAAGAATATTGTTCTGCAATAAATCATTTACAGTTTTTGTTTCTCCTGGTGTAAGAAAGTAGGTTTGCATGTTTTTACTTCCGATATTTCCCATTGAGAAACAGAATTCATTTCCACGTGGATAAATCACCACATCTTTTATATGGTCATTTTCTTTTACGCTGGCATTAATGATTCCGTCATTGTCCTTATAGAATTTCATTATTTCAGGATGCTGTTCTGGCTGGACCACTTGCTGGTTGGATACAGCTGATACACTGTTCTCAATCATGGTTACAGACCGTCCTACGTCTTTCAATGTTTTAAAAAGGAACTCCGGATCTTTATCAATAGCCTCCAGCCATCCTTTCAAATATTGTGCATTTTCCTTTCGTGGAAGTGGGTTCATACCAAGCTGTTTCCCTGCGAAGGCGGAAGATAATTCCGCTACAAGTTCTTCCTTGCTGTAACTTTCATCACCAAACTTACCGAATGTGCGGTTCAGACGCGAATGATGTCCGGTTGAATGCGCCATTTCGTGTAATGCGGTATAATAAAATTCTTTCTTGTCAGCGAACTGCTCAAATGTAGGCAAAGTAATGGCATCTTCCTTCCAATTATAAAAAGCTCTGTCCTGCTTCTCGAGATGGATTGAACATACCCAATTCTGTTCTTTAATCAGCTTGTCAAGGAAAGGATTTACATATTCATTACCTTGTGCGTGTTTTTCTAATGAAAACTGGTCTAACATGTGTTCCCAGGCTTCAGGCTGTATCTCCTTAAAGTTAGTTTGTTCAACGTTGAATACATGATAGAATGTAGTATATGGCTTAACTGTATATGCCTCCTTTTCTGCGTCAGTTAAGCTGGAATATACTTCCTTTGAAATTTTATTTCCTTCTTTATCTGTAATTATTGGCGTATAAAGATTAACAGGAAATCCTTTTTCTCCTTTCAGGACGCTTGCGCCCATCTCCTTAGCCTGATTGAATGTTAGAAATACGGGTACCTTGTATCCTTTTTCTTCACTTATAAATGAAAGAAGTATCTGGTTGAAGTTATTATACCTTCTGCCATTGATGTTTTGTGCCTGACCAGAAAAATTGGTTCCAAACCAAGGCTTTTGCCAATCACTGGCGTCTACTTCCTTAATTTTTTGAACCATCAATTCTGCATACATTTTCAATGCTTTTTCTCTAAGTTTTTCTTTCTCCATATGTCTTTAATTTTTTGATTTATACTGCAAAGCTATGTATGCACCAGTGCAACAACGTTGCACTCTAAATGTATTTCTTTCATCCTTTATATGTGAAAAAAGATTAATGAGTGGAAATTATAATGCACTTGATAAAGTGCAAATAAAAAATTAATTGTATCTTTGTGTTACAAATTAAATAGAATAAGTTATGAAAATTCGAAACTACATGCTGATTGGACTTTTGCCGTTATGTTTTACGGCTTGTCAGACTGATGAAATTCCGGTGCCTCCGGAAGGAAATGGTAATACGGAGCAAACACCTGAAGAACCGGGAGACTCAGAGGATGAACCAATAAATGAAGAGTTGCTACTCGGACTGAATGCAACACTTAAAAATCTGGTAGAATCCAGAAGTGGAGTAATCAATGCCTGGCAGACTGGCAATGAAATAGGCTTGTACACGGAAGACAAGAACCTGAAATATACCTATAATGGAAGCAAGTGGATAGCCGCTGAACCGTACGAGGTGCAGAAGGAACAGACTGTTTACGCTTATCATCCCTATTCGGAAAACATTAGGGACATGTATCTGGACATTGATGTGACGAAGCAGGAAGATGTGATGTATGGTCAGTGCGTTGTTACGTCTGATTTCCCGACTGCAAAGCCGGAAATGAATCATGCGCTTTCGCTTGTCAGGGTAAAGATTCTGCGTGACGAATATTTGGGTGAAGGAATGGTTACGGACGTGACCATTCGTAATGTGACTTCCTACCTGAGAATGAATATCCAGGACGGAGTTGTATGGAAACAGGATAAAAAGAGTGATATACCTATCGGTGGCGGATATATGCTGAATGATGCCAATCCGACAGTTCCGGAAGCTATCTTGCCCCCGCTTTATCATCCGCAGGACGTATCCGTATCCTTCAAGCTGGACGGAAAGGATATGAGTTATACCTTCCCATCCTATCATGAATGGGAAGCTGGAAAAATCTATACCTATTCCATCAAGATTAAGGGTGCCTATAATGGTGAGGTTAATAAGGAAGATGTGCCCATTGATGTGGAATACTGGAGTCAGTTCGGTAAAACGGATGATATTGTTATCAGAGAGGTGGATTTTTCTGATTTTGAAAACCTGTTCTCTATAAGTACCAATCATACACAGTTCGGATACGATTGTTATCAGAATGAAGGTAAACCCTTCGGCCTTTTCTATACTCATTGGGGAAGTGAACTGTTTGAGGGAAAAGTACGTTTTGTGTTTATGCAAGGCAGTCAGATTGTGGAGAAGTTCCAGCCCATTGACATCAAAGTTCAAGGAAACTGGGACGGGAAAAAGATTCAGTGTTATGTGACGGCCGCACCGGGTACATACCAGCTTGTACCGTTGTTCCAGCGAAAAGGTGAATCTACCTGGTTCAAGGCAATTGATTATGAGCAGAATGGTTCACCCGCGGAATGGATGTATGAGGTGAAGGCTCCTGCTCCGGATAATCTGCCGGCGTTAAGGGATATTTTGCTGGAGAAAGAAGGTGACAATACGAATTTTTTAGCATATCGAGTACCATTTAATGAGTCATTTAATGTGGTGTATACCCTTTCCAATAAGGGAAAGAAGGCCTTGAAAGGTGAAATCAAGGCGGTCTGGGAACGTGAATTTAAGCTGAAGTCAAATTCTTATCGACCCAGCACCCAGAAACAGAATACCACTAATGATGTGCAGTGGGCGGATGAAATTGGCAGGGTGAGTGTGGACATTCAGCCAGGTATCCGATATTGGAAAGGAATCATGGAGTGTAAGATAACTAAGTATTATAAAAGTCCAACAGATTCAAATGGTACTGGCTATGCTACTCCAGCCTTGCATTTATATTGGAAACCTGAAGGTTCATCCGAGTGGACGCTGCTTCGTCTGGATGCAGATTATCTTTTCAATAATAATTATCAGGGAGCAGATGTGTGGGATGAAACATTAAACTATATTAATCTTATTCTATCTGACTGGAATTGAACCCTCGAATTTTCTATACATCTATTTAGCTTTCCCTGCTGCAGTGATGCACCGGGGTTTTTTTATTATAAATATACATGTCTATAAATATAGATGCGCAGATATATAGATATACAGATATATAGAATTTTGAAAGATTTTTCCCCTATTAGTTTGAAGAAAATGCTCAGTTACCGTAAAATCTGCGATAACTGAGCATTAATTTTTTATTTCACTTCTTTGTTGCTCTTTCTTGTCCTGGTGGTTGAAGTAAATCACCCCCACAATTGCTATAACTGAAACAAGTCCAAACATTACCAATGCTCCCATCTCATTCTCTTACCTTTTTGAGTTGTCGCAATTTTTGCAACAGTTGCCATATCATTCAACTCTTCTTTTAAACTTTATTATTAGCTTTATGTTGCTCTTTCTTGTCGTGAAAATAAAAATAAAATCCTCCGACATTGGCTATCACAATAACCAAGGTAAACATGATTAATGCTCCCATATCATTCTCCTTCCTTTTTGTCCTTGACAAGATACAATCCCCACCCCAATGTAAAGGCTACGGCTAATATCCCACCAAGATAAATTATCCATTTCTGTTCGACATCTCCGAATATTGATGTCAATATTACTGCTGTTGTGATATACTTGGCTATATCCATCAGCCATTTTCCTAATTCTTTCCTCATATCTGCAAATATAATATTTTTCTCCCTAACCAGCCACATTCTAATGTTTTTTCCCCTATTGGATTGAGATAGAATTTCTATATATCTACAAATATAGATGCGTGGATATATAGAAATATGAATATTTCAAATGTTGAAACCTTAAAGGATTCAGTTTTAAAAAGATGAAACCTTTAAGGATTCATTTGTCATCCCGTAACTTTCGGTTGAGTTCATTCCACTCTTCAGGTGTCAGCTGGTTGTATCCTTTCACTGCCATGTGTCGGAGTGCGTTCTCCATTTCGGATTTCAGAACGATTTGTTTGCCGAATATGGTAAACTGTTCCCACTCTCCTTTTTCATTCCTGGTGTATGTCCGGCTGTTGACACACCACAGGCAACTGTCAATCTCGTTGCGATTTTTCCATTGTCGCATGTGTCTTAGACTTGAAAATTTTCGTGTGATTGTTCTGGGAATTGGTGTTATCACGTCCATCTCCAGCTTAAATTTCATTTTTATAGGAACTCGCATTTGAAAACCCCTAAATCTTCAGTTTAGGGGATGAAAAATGCGGGGTAGCGCAGCTACCCTTGTTTTTCGATGTATTTTTTGATGGTTTCCTGACTGACATTTCCGACTGATGACACAAAATATCCATCCGTCCAAAATGTGTTTTCCCAGTAAAATACATGTATAAGGTAATTTTCATGTCTTTTCCAAATGGCAGTTGTTGACATTTGTTTTAGCCTCCTTACGATTTGCAGCGGAGAGAGTTTTGGTTCGCTGCATATCATCATGTGAATATGGTCTTTGTCGGTTTCCATGACCTCAATGTTAAAGTCTGACAGGTCTGATATGTTCTGCATGATTTGCTTCATGTCATATTCCACTGCTCCAATGAGTAGCTTCTTCCTGTATTTGCATACAAATATCACGTGATATTTGATGAGAAACTTCGAGTGGTTCTTTGAAATGTAATCTTTCTGTATCATGGTCTCATTTTAAATCGTTACTTTTGCCATATGTTACGTGCCTGCAAATATAGAATCTATCCGACAGATGAGCAGAAGGTTTTGTTTGCAAAGACCTTCGGCTGCTGCCGTTTTGTCTATAATTGGGCATTGAACCTGAAAATCACAGCCTACAAGGAACGCAAGGAAACGCTCGGCAACGTATACTTGACCAATTTGATGAAGAGCGAGCTGAAGGTGGAGCATGAGTGGCTTTCTGAAGTCAACTCCCAGTCCTTGCAGAGTTCCTTGCGTAATCTTGATACAGCCTATACCAATTTCTTTCGCAACACCAAGGCTGTCGGTTTCCCACGCTTCAAGAGCCGCAAGGACAAGCAGAGCTTCCTTTGCCCACAGCATTGCCGTGTGGATTTTGAAAAAGGAACAATCACAATCCCCAAAGCGAAAGATATTCCTGCCGTGCTGCACCGTAGGTTCAAGGGTACGGTGAAGACTGTCACTATCAGCATGACCCCTTCGGGGAGATACTTTGCTTCCGTTCTGGTGGACACGTCCATGCAAGAAATGAAGCCTTCCGAACCGATGCGTGACACGACCGTCGGCATTGACTTGGGCATCAAGTCGCTTGCCGTATGTTCTGACGGACGCACGTTTGCCAACCCCAAGAACTTGCAGAGAAGCTTAGACCGCTTGAAGTTGCTACAAAAGCGGTTGAGCCGCAAACAGAAAGGTTCTGCCAACCGCAACAAGGCACGCATCCGTGTAGCCCGGCTACAGGAACACATAGCTAACAGCCGTAAGGACAGCCTTCACAAAATCACCCATGCACTCACGCACGACAGCCAAGTGCGCACTATCTGCATGGAAGATTTGAACGTGAAAGGGATGCAGCGTAACCACCATTTGGCACAAGCCGTAGAAGATGCTTCTTTCGGTATGTTCCTAACTTTGCTTGAATACAAGTGCAGTTGGTATGGCGTGAACCTCATTAAGATAGACCGCTTTGCTCCGAGCTCCAAAACCTGCGGCAAATGCGGACATATCTATAAAGGATTGAATCTTAGCGAGCGGAGCTGGACCTGTCCGGAATGTGGTACACACCATGACCGGGACTTCAATGCTGCTTGCAACATAAAGGATTTTGGCTTGAAAGCCCTACCCACGGAGCGTGGGAAAGTCAAGCCTGTGGACTGCCCTCTTGTGGATGAACGACCTCGTGTCCTAAAAAGCAATGGCAGAATGAAGCAGGAAAAGAGAGGAGGTATTGGTATCTCCGAAGCCGCTAAATCTTTAGTTTAGCGGTAGTTCACATCTTCATCTTTCATAGAATGTCCAAAATCATTTTTGCAGGTATAGAGAGTCTGGAGAACGCGAACATTTTTTTGCCCAGATCCTTCAGTGAGGCTCCGATATGGTACACTTCCCTATCGTCGATTATCAAGAACCGGTCGTGCCCGTTCCGGTAAGTTCTCATGTTGATGGGCGGGTACTGGTCATTATGCTTGTCAAGGTCAAGCTGCAGCTGCGGAGTTATTCTTTGCGTATAGACCGTGGCCGACACGCCCGGATTTCGTTTGCTCAGCATGAGCAACACCGATTCATCAACATAATTGTCTATCAGCACGAGGGATTTTTTGGCTGATTTGATTAAATCTGTTGCGAACTTGTAGGCATCGAATATCTGTCCGTCATAAAAGATACCTTCCACCGGCGGCAGTGAAGTGCGGACAAAGAAATCTATCTTTTCTGAATGTAGGGCAACAGTTTTCTCCAACTCTGAAAGACGTCTGTTTATGGAATATCCCTTCAGTAGATGTTCTTTTAAAATGGTACTCGCCCATCTTCTGAAAAGAGTTGCGTTTTTACTATTTACGCGGTATCCCACAGATAGAATAGCATCAAGGTTATAGACTTTAGTCTTGTAGTTTTTACCATCAGAAGCAGTTAGTTCCAAAATGGAACATACTGAATCTTCTTTCAATTCTTCACTACTGAAAATATTTTTAAGATGCTTTGTAATAGCTTGTCTTCCTGTTCCGAAAAGCTCTGCAATCTGAGCTTGAGTAAGCCAGACGGTTTCATCTTCCATTCTCACCTCCAGCTTGATTGTCTCGTCCGGCTGGTATAATATAATTTCTCCTTGTTCCATCAGGTTAACCTTTTTGCTTTTCGTATTCCTGGTAATCACAGGGTATTCCTTTATCCCGGCAACTTTTCACGTATGCAGCCCATTTTTTTGCTTCCGTCACGTCAATTGGGTTGCGTAGAAAAGCATCTTTCCACGGCTGAATGAAGTCCTGAAAATCATGTTTGTTGGTGATGAAGTAGATTGCATTGGATATTTCCTCTCTCTCCCAACCTTCTTCTTCCAATGGAGTATCACCCATTTGGGAATAAATATCGGCAACAGCTCGAAGCATCTTTCCGAACTCTTTGTAGGTCGCTAAATTTCGTGGTTCCTTATTCATGGCTATTATAATTTTTATAACACTCTGAATCTTGTATATCTCTTAATATTGCGTTTAAAAAATAAACGCTGGCTTCATCTTCAACTTTAAAGCAAATGCCAATAAATTCATCATTTTTTGTAGAACGTTTTATTTGTAGGTCGCATGGCCGGTCATAATATACCCATCTCATACATGCAGTACTAATAGCACTATAATGTATTTTTACGATAACATTATCACCTTTTTTACAAGACTTTTCCATATTGATTATTCAATGAAAAAATCGCAGTCGTAAACATCTTCACCTGAAGGAAAATGCACCCTGACACAATAATTTCCACAAACAATGAATTTATCAGAAACGATAGTTCCGAATTCTCCTGTGTTCGGATCTGTCACCTGGTAGCCGGGTTTCATTTTATCAAGCTCTGACTTCATTTTATCAGAGGTAAAAACAGTAACATTGCAACCACATTGCTCATAATATATCAGTCCCATATTAAGTGAGTTGGTAAACTGCTTAACCATATCCATTATTTCCTGTTTGCTAAGAATTGTATCAGTCTCGAACTGTTGCACCTTAACATCAGGAAACATCTTTATAAAATCTTCTTTTGTCATGCATTTATATTGTTGGTAATAATTACAAATATACTGAAATCTCATGATACACTATGGTATAGATTGCTCATTTTTTCTCTTTTCCTATACTCCTTTTTCGTAGTGTATCTCTCCCCGAATTTCCCTTTTTCACGATGCGAATGTAGTGCGCCTTGTAGAAGTCTGCAAGGCACTTTGTGCCGTTATGAAAAATATCCTGAGCAGCATAGCTGTGCGGTATTTTTCATCCCGGTACCCTTGCATACATCTACGGTCAGGCGCAAAAATATTGCATCGAAAAAGGCGAAAGAACTCGGGGAGAGAATGATTAAAAAAAAGTCGTATAGGGAGAAAAAAGAATTGAAAAAGGCTCCTGAATCTGGAGTTAGAATAATTCACCTGCGGCTGATGTTTAACTTATTAATGTATAGATGTATGGAAACGAAAAATTTCGAAATTAATGGAGAATTTAGAGCGATGGACATGGCAGAACTTGCTTACATTCTCACTAACCAAGAAAGTGTATCTATGATGGTTAAAGAGCAAGAGGTTGTGTATGGCAATGTATGTACACTTGATGAAGTGATTTACAAAATGACTCCTGCGCGTAAGAAACTTGTTTTGGCTGGGATTGAGTTTTACAAGAGATGTCAGGCTTCATTATCCAAGTATCCTAAAGTTTCTTGCTCTTATGATGTATTTAAGCTCATGTCACCTGTTATGAGTGATTTAAAGGTAGAAGAAGCATGGGTTATCTATGTTAATCAGGCAGCGAAAGTAATACGTAAGCAGAGAATTTCAATCGGTGGTATTGCTTCAACACAAGTTGATGCAAGAGTAATAATGAAAGAAGCCCTCTTATGCGGAGCAACTTCATTCTTTTTAGTACACAACCATCCGAGCGGTAATCTAACTCCAAGCATGGATGATAATAGGTTGACAGGCGCTTTGGTTGAAGCCGGCAGAATGATGAACATTAAAGTTCTTGACCATTTAATCATAGGAAATAACGAATATTTCAGTTATGCTGATGAAGGAAGATTATAAGTTTCACAAGGAGTGGGGACTCTCCCACTCCATAAATAAATAATTATGGCTTTGGATTTCAAAACATTTGTAATCAGTGGTAGTCCGGCAAGATTGGCCGCACTTCTCACAGCAGTGGGTTATCCTTTCTATTTTGATGGAACAGATATTGAAATCACTTGTGAAAAATGGTATCTTGAACAACTCAAGCGGAATGACCCGAAACTCTTTGAAAAAGTTTCAATTATCTTGAAGGAATAATTTTGTAATTCTACGCATTTATATGCGTAGAATTATACATGTGTATAATTGTATTATTATGGAAATGAAAAAGACTATAGAAAAAATACCTACATGGGCCTTTGGCTACATCTTCAATGGCGACATGACTGGTCTGACAGATGAAGAAGTCAAACAGATAGATGAAGCTCTTGAGCAAATTGGTGTAGATATTGTTTGCACTCCAGCTGATGAAGAAGCGCAACCCTATTTTACGCACTACCCTCTTTTCGGTCTTCCTACCGAAGTCGAAGATTGTGTGATTTTGTATCGCTAAAAAAGGCATCTATATATCTGTAAATATATATTTGCAGATATATAGATGCCTATAAATAGAAGTTCCGTTAAGTATCTTTCCTCTGCAGGTTCTTTTCCATCTTCTTGTCGTATGCCTGACCTCTGGGCACCAGATAGAGAAACATTACGCAGTCATCCACTATCTGTACATGATAGCTGAAGAAGGCACGGTAACTGCCTATCCTCAGGCGGTAAATAAACTCGTAATCCACCAGCTTCTTGCAGTCCGTCAGTTCTTCAATGCTCCCGGCATTGATGACTTCCTGTACCGAATTACGCACTGAATCCAGCATCTTTCCTGAGAGTTTGCGAACAGCCTTTTCAAACTCTTTTGAAAATTCAACCCTCATTTCTCAACCACTCCCAGCCAGTCCATAAATTCCTTGCGCTCGTTCTTCTCCAGCTTCACCTTTCCTTCCGGATATTTTTCGGACATATAGCGGTAGGCTTCGCTGTCGTCGTATTCTTCCGCTGTCTTGTCGAGCAGACTTTCGATTAGCTTCTTCAGGTTTGTACCCTGGCGTGCTGCCATGACCGAAAGAGCCTTGAAAGTGTCCTCTTTCAGGTCGATTATCTTTTTCTTGTATGTTACTGTCGCTTCCATAATTCCGCCTTTTCTGCAAATATATAAAATATATATATGATATATACGGTATATATGTAGATTTTTCTTTCTGGCGTTCCTTTCTAGGGCGGGCTTTCCGCTGCAAGTCCTCACTGTGCTGTGGGCTTTTTCCTGCAATACATAACGTATTTCTTTCCTACCCGCCCCGTCTATGGTATGTATTTCCTTCAGCTATTTTTCATAACGCTCCTTTATCTCTTTAACGATTTCGATTCCTTCAGCTGTCAATCCCTTAGCAGAATTGAACTCCTTCAGAAACTTTACCGTGGCAGCAAAAACAACGTCCTGAATATCCAGACGGTTTAATACTTTAATCATGGATAGTTCTGTATAAGATTTTGTATCGAGTTTAAAGATTATTCGCTCAGAACGCTGCGTAGATTTAGCTGGTCGACCTGGCGACCGCTTTACTTCTTGTCTTACCTCGTTCTGGGCGATGCTTGCCGATTCTACAGAAGGTGTGGCAGGCTTATTTTCTGCCACGTTATCCATGAAGCTTTGAATTCCAAAATCTATAGGCTTGTTATTGGCCATACTTATTCCTCCTCTTCTTTAATGTTATTTTTTACATTCCATGCGTGCAGAGACTTTTCTCTCCAATCTTCTGGACGCTTCTCACCCGTTATTTCTTCAGCCAATGACATGTAGTCCTCAGCTCCGTTAGCATCGGGTGCGTATTCGAAAATGCCTTGATGCCTTAATGGGGATTCATCGAACTTTACATTCTTCCTGATTTTGGTTTTAAATACCTTGTCTGGATAGTTAGTTTCAAAGAATTCTGTAACCTGCTTGGAGATTCTTGTTTGCTTGTCATATTTGATAAGTAAGAAACCGAGAATTTCAAGTTTCTCATTCAGGTTTTCTTTCACATCTTTTATTGAGAACATAAGATTCTGCATTCCTTGCAAAGAGAATCCTGAACATTCTGTAGGTATCAGCACATAGTCACTTGCGCTCATGACGTTGTCGTTTACTATCCCTTCTTTGGGGGCGCAGTCAATAATGATATAGTCGAACAAGTAATCCCCGTTAGGGAGAGGGGAGAGGTAAGGAGACAATTTCTTGGCAAGTATTTTATCTCTATTTCTCTTGTTCATCAGGTAACTCTCGATGTTGGAAAGCTCATAAGATGCAGGTACATAATATAAACCCGGATATTGTTCATATGCCGGCATCTTTTGTTCTTCTTTAGTCAACCATTCATAGAAGGTTGCATCCCCTCCTTTTTGGGAGAATCCGATGAGATTTGTGAGGTTACATTGTGTATCCGTATCAATAAGTAAAACCTTCTTACCAAGTAACCATAGGGCAACGCCCAGATTGTATGCGGTTGTTGACTTACCTACACCGCCTTTGTAGTTCAGTGGACAAATTGTTTT
>ENA-UEQJ01000442-UEQJ01000442.1-human-gut-metagenome-genome-assembly--contig:-NODE-442-length-34569-cov-25.674504_pt1 | contig 34569 bp, 25 predicted proteins | sample MGYA00242937_ERZ507938 | MGnify/ENA primary metagenome ERZ507938 (study PRJEB26167, sample SAMN06115437) | human gut metagenome | host: Homo sapiens | place: China:Gansu | collected 2015-07-03...
GCCAGCAGCTTCGGCGTGTAGGGCATATCCTCGGGCACGCCGACGTGCTCGGCGGCCAGCTCCAGCGGGGCCAGTGCGCCGCGGGTGGGCGCACTCGGGTTCGGTGCGTAGGGCGCCGGGTAGTTTGCGCGCAGCCGCGCGTTTTTCTCCACAAGGTCAATTTCCGGTGCGCGGGCGCAGACCTCGGCCAGCAGCTTTTGGTATTGCTCGGCAAAGCGAGCCAGAAATTCCTCATTGTCGGGCAGCATGGCGTAGGCCGTGCCGCCGCAGCGGCCAAACAGCCGCAGCGTGTCAAAGTAGCCCAGCGCGATGTTGCGCCCGGCGCGGGCGGGGTCAAAGTCCAGCGTCGGGCCCAAATCCCAATGGCTGCGCACGATGCGCGTCGGCAGGCCGGTGGTGTTGGGGCGTACAATGCCGATGCCGTCCACATCGACGCCGAGCAGCTCCGCTGCGCCCATTTTTGCGGCCAGATCCAGCGGCATATTGTCGCGCCAGCCGCCGTCAATGTACTTTACACCGTCAATTTCCCGCGGGCGCAAGGCCGGGAAGCAGGCACTGGACGCCAGCATATAGTCCTTTAACTGCCCTTCGGGGATGTCCTCGATGGGGCACTGCACGCTGCGCAGGCTGCCCAGCTCGGTCATGACAAGGCCGAAGTGGATAGGCGATGTGCGCACGGCGTCCTCGTCGATCAGACGGTCGATCATCTCGGCCAGCGGTTCAACGTTCAGTCCTCCGCTGCGGATGATGTCGAGGAAGAACGCGCGCAGCTCCTCGGGCTTGAGCGTTGCGGGGACTTCGAGAACATCGTGAATTTCCAGGCTGCGCCACAGGTCCTCGGCCTCCTGGATCTTGCCCATCGTGAACAGGCAGCCGTTCAGTGTGCCGACGCTTGCGCCCGTGATGATGTCAGGCGTCCAGTCCAGCTCCTGCAGAGCGCGCCAGACGCCGATCTGATAGCTGCCCTTGGCCCCGCCGCCAGCCAGCACCAGTGCACGTTTTCCGGTATGTTCCATCGGAAAAAAGCCCTCCTGTTTTGTAGTTTTATTCATTATAGCATTTTCTGTTTTAAGTTGCCATAGCAAACCGGGTCACAATCTGCGGAAATTGCGCAGTTTTTTCAAATTTTATAAGGTGCTTGCAAGTGGCAGAAAAAAAGAGTAAGATAAAAATCAATGTGGCGACGCCCGGTAGGGGCCGCACATGTGCGGCCCGCAGCTTTACGGCGGGCGTTCGTCTGCCATACACGCGCGGGCCGGGCATGCCCGGCCCCTACAGCGCAGTCAGTCTTAGAAGAAGGAGCAAAAGCCTATGTCTACCAAACCGATCCTCGTTGTCATGGCCGCCGGTATGGGCAGCCGCTACGGCGGACTCAAACAGATCGACCCCGTCGGCCCGTCCGGCGAGGCCATCCTCGACTACAGCCTGTACGATGCCCGCCGCGCCGGGTTCAAGACCGTCGTCTTTATCATCAAGCACGAGATCGAGCAGGCGTTTAAAGAGGCCGTCGGTGCCCGTGCCGTGCGCGCCGGGTTCGAGGTCCGCTACGCCTACCAGCAGCTGGAAAAGCTGCCCGAGGGCTTCACCGTGCCGGAGGGCCGCGTCAAGCCCTGGGGCACCGCCCATGCCATCCTCGTGGCCGAGGAGGCCATCGGCGACGCACCGTTTGCGGTCATCAACGCCGACGACTACTACGGCCCGCAGGGCTTCAAGCTCATCTACGACTACCTGAGCACCCACGCCGACGGGGACCGCTACGCCTGGGCCATGGTCGGTTTCCTGCTGGGCAACACGGTCAGCGCCAACGGCAGTGTCAGCCGCGGCGTCTGCGTGACCGACGAGAGCCGCAACCTCGTCAGCGTGACCGAGCGCACCTGCATCGAGCCCTACGCCGACGGCATCCATTACAGCGAGGACGGCGGCAAGAGCTGGGCCGACCTGCCCGCCGACTGTGTTGTCTCGATGAACCTGTGGGGCTTCACCCCCGCCTACGTGCAGGAGGCCAAGGCCGGTTTTGCCGCGTTCCTGCAGGCCAGCCTGCCCGTCAACCCGATGAAGTGCGAATATTACCTGCCCACCGTCGTGACGAACGCGCTGGAGGCCGGCAAGGCGGACGTCCATGTGCTGACCAGTGCCGACAAATGGCACGGCATCACCTACCGCGAGGACAAGCCCGAGCTGGTCGAAGCCCTGAAAAAGATGAGCGAGGATGGGCTGTACCCGGTGGATAGGCTGTTCTGAAAATCGTATAAAAATGCGGCCTCCTGCACGGAGACCGCATTTTTGTTTTGCGTAGGGGAGGGATTTATCCCTCCCGTGGAGTGGATGGCAGCCGCACACTTCCCCGGAGCGGTCAAGACCGCTCCCTACAAAGCACCCGTGAACGGCACACCGTAGGGAGGGGTCTTGACCCCTCCGTGAGGGTTTCCGGCCACGCAAACATTCCAGGAGGGATAAATCCCTCCCCTACAACCTTCTCATATACCTCATGCCGCCCTTGGCTCAAATGTACCCTTTGTCCTGCAGCAATCCGCGTAAAAACAGCAAAAAAATACCTTTAATATTTTACAAATGTTCGGGTTGTAATTGCCCTCTGCGTCGGGTATAATAAGGTCAGCACTATTGCTTTGTATGCACGCCCGCCGCGGCGTTTTTCACGAAAGCTGCGTTGCAGCGCAGCATTTGCAAAAGGAGAACTACTATGATGAAGAAAACCACCTTCGGTGCCGTTCTGGCGTTCCTGTTTGCCGCTGCCGGTGCCCTGACCGCCGCCGCACTCTATCTCTACCACCGTGAAAAGGAACTGGACGAGTACGAGCGCCTGCTGTTCAGCGACGACTACGAGGATGACGATTACGACGACGAGGATTCCACCACCTACGAGAACATCCCCTCCGCCCCCGCAGAGGAGAAGGAGTAAATGATTCTCAAGGCTTCCCCCGCATGGGAAGCCTTTCTGCCGCCACAACCCGGCTGGGCACCGACCTGACGGCGTCCGGCTTTTTGGCAATGCCATACTGCCACGGAGAAAACACAATATGCGTAAACTGCTGCTTTGGCTTGTGATGGTCGCCGTTATGATTGCCGCCATCCTGGGCGGAACGGCGGCTTTTCTTTACAGCCGCACCGGGACGGATGCCCTGCCGCAGGAGGCCGTCACCTTCGGTGAGCAGACCCTCGAGCCCAACGGATGGAGCTGGGTCATCCCGGTGCTGGGCGATAAGGTCAACAAGACCTACGAAAGCCCGACGAACCTGACCGTGCAGAAGCTGGGCACCTTCACCGATACCGTGCCGCAGCTCGTCCTGCCCGACTGGGTCACCGCTGCCGAGCTTCAGATCACCGCGCCCGACGGCACGGTCTGGACCGGCGCACTGGCCGACTGCAATACCTATACCTATACACAAAACGGAGACTATCAGATCATCGTGACCGCGCACCACAGCAGTGCGGACAACCCCGGCGACCCCGTGGGCTGGTACGCCTACCGCGCCGGCTATACAATGGCGATGAACCCCAAGGTCACCCTGAGCACCGAGCGCGCGCCGCAGGGCAGCATCGTGGCTGTGCAGCTGTCTGGCATTCTGGACGGCGAGCCGAGCCTGGAGACCGATCTGGGCACCGTCTGGTTCCGCAAGACCACCAGCGGCTACATGGGCTATATTCCCGTGACCTACAACGCCGAGGGCGGCGACCATACGCTGCACCTGACCTGCGGGAGCCTGGAAAAGGACATCACCCTGACCGTCACCCGCACCATGTATGATACGGTCACCGTCCCCGCCGAGGAGGACACCGGCGGCGGGGAGGAGTTCCGCAACGCTATATGGCCGCTGTACACAACGGGCAGCTCCGCCAAGCTCTGGAATGGCCGCTTTGAGGCCCCCAGCGCGGGCGCTGTCGCCATGGAGTATGGTGTCACCCAGATGGTGGACGGCCAGCGCAGCGGCCAGGCCACCGGCCTGACCTATGCCGCCGCGGACGGCGAGACCGTCACCGCCCCGCAGGCAGGCAACGTTGTCTTTGCGGGCACGCTGACCCTGACCGGCGGCACGGTGGTCATCGACCACGGCTGCGGCGTAAAGAGCTACCTGTACGGGCTGGAGACTGTCGGCGTGGAGCGCGGGCAGAGTGTGTCCGCCGGCGACCCGCTGGGCACCGCCGGGACGGCCCACAACCTGATCTACGAGCTGCGCATCGGCAGCAAATCCACTGACCCGCAGACCGCGCTGGACGGAAACAGTGGTCTGCAATTCCGCGAGGCTGAATAAAATAGCTGCACACGGCACACCCGGCCTGCCGTGCCGCTGCCGTTTTGCCGGGCATCCATAAAGGTCCCTAAAAGAGTGAGTGTGAGTATGGAAGAAGATAAGAAATCCACTGCGGTACAGCCGGAGGAGGCCCCCAAGCCGAAGCCCCGGCGCCGCAAGGCAGCCAGCCCCCAGCCTGCCGCCGACACGCCCCCTGCGCCGACGGACAGCGCCGAGCCGCCCGCCGCAGACGGGCAGACCACAAAAAAGCCTGCCGCGTCCCCCAAGAAGCCGCGGGCCAAAAAAAACACAAAGACAACAAAAACAACAAAAACCGCAAAGCCCAAGACGCCGAAGGGTGCTAAGACGGTGAAAAAAGCCCCGGCTGACGAGACCCCGGAGCGCAAGGCACCAGCACAGGAGAGCCCCGTTCCCGCCGCGCCGGAGCTTGCTGAGCCCAAATCCGAAAGCAAGCCCGAACCGCCGGAGACCCCTGCCCGGGAGGACGCTGCCGCACCCACCGTGCCCGACGTCCCGAGTACCCCGGAGCTGCCCGAGCCTGCGGAAAGGGCCGAGCCTGCGGAAAGGGCCGAGCCCGCCGGGACGGAGCCCGAACCGACAGCGGACGCCCCTGCCGCCGACGATACGCCTGCGGCAGAAGCGCCCCCCGAGGCCGCCGCGGCAGACACAGCCGTTACCGACACGCCCGAGCAAACCGGGGACGTCCCCGCGGAGGACGCTGCCGAGCCGTCCGGCCTTGTTTTCAGCGATGACCTTGCCAACGATAAAGCCCTTGCCGCTGAGGCCGCACGCATGGCGAACATCTCCCGCACGGCGCAGCTTTCGATTGCGCAGATCATGGCCGGGCTGGAGGAGGACCCCGCGCCGTCTGCCGGGCCTGCCCCGGCGTCCGAGGTACCGCAGCATGACAGCACCGACGACGAGGACGACGAGCCGCAGGATACGATCCCGCAGGCCCTCGGGCGCGGTGTGTTCGGCATGTTCAAGTGGCTGCTCCTCGTTGTGCTGTTCGTGCTCATCATCGCAGGCGGCGGCGTAGCATGGCTTTACCGCAGCGCCACGCCTGACATGCTGCCCGAAGTCAAGGTCACCTTTGACGGCCAGGAGCTTGCTCCCACGGCCTACAAGTGGCACGTGCCGGTGGTCGGCAGCTTTTTCAGGCGCACCTACGCCGAAACGCTCAATTCCTCTCCCGTTGTGCTCGAGGATGCCATATCCGACGCATCGCCGGATATTATCGTGACGCCGTCCGACTACAGCACCCAGCTGACCATCACCGACGCCGACAAGGAGACCGTGTACGAGGGCAGCGCCACCGGCTTCCGCAGCTATCTGTTTGCGGAGAATGGCACGTTTGACGCCAAGCTCGTCGTCACCGCGTCTGACAGCGCCGCCGAGGACCGCTCCAGCGTCACCGGCACCGAGACCTGGCAGTTCCGCTTCACCGTCAGCATCAAGCCGTCCGTCACGCTCTGCACACCGACGGTGCAGCAGGGCAGTGTGGCCGCCGTGCGTGTCGGCAGCACCATGAGCCAGACCGAACCGACGCTGACGGGTCCGCTGGAAAGCACAGGCTTCGTCAGGGCCGCCAACGGCTGGATCTGCTACCTGCCCATCCCGTGGAACGCCGAGACCGGAAACACCGAGCTGACCGTGACTGCCGACGGCTATACCGAAACGCTGACGCTGTCGGTCCGCGCGGCCTCCTACTCCTACAAAGATTACAGCACCAAGTCCCAGCTGACGTCGCCCTACATCGGCGCGGACGACGCCCCCGATGCCGTCCGCAGGCTGCTGACGACTGACGGCGGCGAGATCCAGTGGGCCGTGGGCGGCTTTGTGCAGCCGTTCCTGGACAGCTTTGACACGCCGCTGCTCTACGGCATGACCGAGTACGTGGGCCGTTCCTACAGCGAGCGCAGCACGAACTACGGCTACGGCGGTCGCACCTCGACAAATGTCGTCATCAAGCCGAAGAAGTCGAAGGATTCTATGATCGTGCCCGCCAGCGGCCATGTGCTGCTGGCCGAGGACCTTGGCGGCAGCTACGGCTACACCGTCGTCATCGACCACGGCGCGGGCCTCAGGAGCATCTTCTACGGCCTGACCGCACTGGACGTCGAGGCCGGGGACGATGTCAAGCAGGGCCAGCTGCTGGGCACCAGCGGCAGGACCGTTGTGGCCGAGCTGCGCATCGGCACCGTGCCCATCAACCCGCTCCTCGTCTGGCGCGGCCAGTGCGACGGGCTGAAATATTTTTGAGTAAAAAGGCATCCATCTTTTAGGAAAAAGTGGGTGCCTTTTTTTGCGTGCCGGGGCTTCCCCCTCGGGGGAAGCTGTCGCTGAAAGCGACTGATGAGGGCAGAGCCGCCGCAATTGCCCGTAAATTGGCAATAGGGCACACTCTGCCCTCATCCGGCCCTGCGGGCCGCCTTCCCCCGACGGGGAAGGCAGAAGGCACAGGTACACGTGCCCCGGCATAGTATGGCGCAAATCAAACCGAGGTGAGCGCCTATGCCGAAAACATTTTGCGTGGTCGGGCACGATGCCCGCCAGCAGGCGGCGGCGCGCGTGCTGCGCCGTGCGGGTTACGGCGTGACCGCCGCCGACAATGCCGCCGCAGCCGATTACATTTTGCTGCCCATGTCCCAGGGCCGCGTCAGTGACGAGGTCGCCCGCGCACTGCAGGGTGCGGGGCAGGGGACGCTGATCTTAGCGGGCCGCCCCGGGATGCCGGTGCGGATGGCCGCGCGGGAGGCCGGGCTGCCGCTGATCGATTATTTTCTGCGGCCCGAGCTGGAATGCCTGAACGCCGTGCCCACCGCCGAGGGCTGTCTTGAGCTGCTGCTCCGCCTGCGGGAGCGCACGATCTGGGAGAGCGGCTTTCTCGTGCTGGGCTATGGCCGCGTCGGGCGTGCTGTGGCACGGCGGCTGGTGCTGCTGGGCGGGCGCGCCACCGTGGCCGCCCGCAGCCCCGAGCAGCGCGCCAATGCCCGCTGTGCCGGGTGCCGCGCCGCGCCCCTGACGGCCCTGCCCACACTGCTGCCCGGCTTTGACGCCGTCATCAACACGATCCCCGCGCCGGTGCTGCCCCGGGCCCTTCTGCAGCAGCTGCCGGGCGGGGCGCTCATCATTGACCTGGCCAGTCTGCCCGGCGGCACCGACTTTGCCGCCGCCGAGGAACTGGGTCTGCACGCCGAGCACGCCCTGGCCCTGCCGGGCCGCTGCGCGCCGCAGACAGCCGGGGCGCTGATTGCACAGACCGTGCTGGCGATCCTGGAAGAACGCGATCCCGACGAAAGGAGCACCGCCCCATGACCACCCAATCCAAACGCACCGTCGCCTTTGCGCTGTGCGGCAGCTTTTGCAGCTTTGCTGCGGTGCTGCCTCAGCTGCGTGTCCTGACTGCCCGCGGGTGGGACGTCCTGCCCGTTTTAAGTGCCAGCGCCGCCGGGCTGGATACCCGCTTCGGCACCGCGTCGGCCCTGCGGCAGACCTTATATGAAGTGACCGGCCACAGACCGCTGACGACCCTGCAGGCCGTTGAGCCGCTCGGCCCGCAGCGGCTTGCCGAGGCGCTCATCATCGCCCCGGCCACCGGCACCACGATGGCGCTGCTGGCCGCAGGCATCAGCTCGACCCCCGTGACGCTGGCCGCAAAAAGCCTTTTGCGCGGCGGACGGCCCATTATTATCGCGCCGTCCACGAACGATGGGCTTTCGGGCAGTGCCCCGGCGCTGGGCCAGCTTTTGCAGCGGCGCAGCTACTATTTTGTGCCCTTCGGCCAGGACGACAGCTACAAAAAGCCGTGCAGCCTGAAAAGCGATTTCACGCTCCTGCCCGACACATTAGAGGCCGCGCTGCGCGGCGTGCAGATCCAGCCGCTGCTGCTGTAATAAGCAGGAGGGAACGCGGCATATAACGGGGTAGAGATACCCCTTGCCTTCCCCCTTGGGGGAAGGTCGCCCCGCAGGGCCGGATGAGGGGAGAGTATGCGGCGGCGGCCCGTTGACTGACAATGCCGCCCGGCAGGGGCCGGGTATGCCCGGCCCGCGCGTGTAAGGCAGCCGGCTGTCTGTCGGAAGGCTGCGGGCCGCATTTATGCGGCCCCTACCGCGCATTCTCCCGCTTTCTGGCAATATCATAGGTTTAGGAGGCCCCGCTCATGCAGACGATCACCATCCACGGCAGACGCACCCTGCACGGCAGCATCCGGCCTGCCGCCGCCAAAAACAGCACCCTGCCGCTGCTGGCGGCGACGCTGCTCTGCGACGGTCCCTGCCGCCTGCGGGACGTCCCGCGTCTAGCCGACGTGGACACCAGCCTGGCGCTGCTGGACGCTGTCGGTGCCCGGGTGCGGCGCTGCGGGGCGGACCTCTGCACCCGTCCCGCGGACCGTTTCTGCGGCGACATCCCGGAGCATCTGGCCGGGGCCATGCGCAGCTCGGTATTTTATCTCGCGCCGCTGCTCTGCCGCGTCGGCTATGTGCGCCTGCCGCTGCCCGGGGGCTGCCGCCTCGGCCCGCGGCCCGTGGACATCCACCTGGCCGGGCTGGCCGCCATGGGGGCCGAGGTCGAATTGGAGGGCATTGCCGTCACGCTGCGGCGCACGGTGCCGCTGCATGGGGTGGATTTTACACTGCGGCTGCCCAGTGTCGGGGCCACAATGACCCTGCTGATGGCCGCCTGCTGCGCCGCGGGGCAGACCGTGCTGCGCGGCGCTGCGCAGGAGCCGGAGATCGGCGACATGATCGCGTTTCTGTCTGCCTGCGGGGCGGATATTCAGGGTGCGGGCACGCCGGTGCTGACCGTGCAGGGCGGCAGACCGCTGGGCGGAGCCTTTCACCGCCCGCTGCCGGACCGCATCGCCGCCGCGACCTACGCCGCCGCACTGGCGTGCGCGGGCGGTCAGATCGAAATTGCGGGCTGCGACCCGGCCAGCTATGACTCGTTTCTGCGCTTTCTGGCCGGGACCGGCGTGCAGGTCAGCCGGGCCGGAGACTGCGTGCGGCTGGCCCGTGACCCCGCCGTGCCGCTGCGGGGCGGGGCGCACCTGCGGGCCGACGCCTGGCCCGCCTTTGCCACCGACACTGCGCCGCTGGCCGCCGCCGTGCTGCTGACGGCAGCGGGGGAGAGCGAAATTTACGACAGCCTGTTTGCCAACCGCTTTGCCTGTGCCGCGGGCTTTGCCGCCATGGGCGCGACCTGCACGGTCAGGGGGCGGCAGTTGACGCTCCCGGGCGGGGCCGTCCTGCACGGGACGGACGTCACCGCGCCCGACCTGCGCGGCGGAGCGGCGCTTCTGGCGGCGGCACTGGCCGCGGACGGTGAGACCCGCCTGCGCGACCCCGGGCACATCCCCCGCGGGTATGAAAATTTACCCGCCGCACTGCGCGGGCTGGGGGCAGAGATTTCCTGAGACTGCCCGCAGACTGCCGCCCGCCTTACGCATCCGGGCCGGGCATGCCCGGCCCCTACGGGGGAGCCGCCCCGGTACACGGTCAATCATGGCAGCTCCACTTCTCAAATTTTTCACATTCTCATGCAAAGTCTGTCGCTTTCCACCAAAAATCCATCCGTTGCTGCGGCCTGCGTTGTCCAAAAGGGCAGGGTAGGCCGTATTTTTTTATGAATTTCTCGCTAAGGTATTGAAATTGCACGGAAAATTTGCTATCCTTATAAACAGTTATATGTAAAAAATCACGGATTAGTGTGCCCATGCGTGGGTGCACCCCAGGAATCCGGTTTCACAACATCACTTTTAGGGGGATACACTCATGGCATTCGTTCTCGACGAAGAAATGCAAAATGTAACCAATATCAAGGTTATCGGCGTAGGTGGCGGCGGCGGCAACGCCGTCAACCGCATGGTGGAGTCCGGTCTGTCCGGGGTCGAGTTCGTCGCGATGAACACCGACCAGCAGGCTCTGCTCAACTCCAAGGCCACCCAGAAGGTCCAGCTTGGTGCCAAGCTGACCAAGGGCCGCGGTGCCGGTGCTGACCCGGAGATCGGCCAGCGCGCCGCCGAGGAGAGCAAGGACGAGATCACCAACGCGCTGAAGGGTGCGCAGATGGTCTTTATCACCGCCGGCATGGGCGGCGGCACCGGCACGGGCGCCGCCCCTGTCGTGGCCGAGACGGCCCATGACCTGGGTATCCTGACCGTCGGCATCGTCACGAAGCCTTTCGCCTTTGAGGGCAAGCGCAAGATGGCCCAGGCCGAGCAGGGCATCGCTTCCCTGATGATGCACGTTGACTCCCTGATCGTCATTCCCAACGAGCGCCTGAAGCTCATCAGCCAGGAGAAGATCACCCTGATGAACGCCTTCGAGGCCGCTGACAACGTGCTGCGCCAGGGCGTTGAGAGCATCTCCAGCCTGATCAACATTCCTGCCTTCATCAACCTGGACTTCGCGGACGTCCGCTCCATCATGAAGGACGCCGGCTTTGCCCACATGGGCGTCGGCGTTGCCAAGGGCGCCGGCAAGGCCGAGAACGCCGCCAAGGCTGCCATCTCCAGCCCGCTGCTGGAGACCAGCATTGCCGGTGCACGCGGCGTCATCATCAACATCACCTCCAGCCCCGACATCGGCCTGGAGGATGTCGAGACCGCTGCCAGCATGATCACCCAGAGTGCGCATCCCGATGCCAACATCATCTGGGGTACTGCGTTCGACGAGCGCCTGAGCGACGAGATGAGCATTACCGTCGTTGCCACAGGCTTCGAGAGCACGCCCGAGGTCGACGAGCCCATTCAGGCCCATGTTGACGCCAAGCGTGCCGCGCAGGCCGCTACCCAGCCCGCCGCACAGCCTGCCGCTGCTCCGGTCCAGCCCGTGCAGCCTGTCCAGCCGCAGGTCAACCCCGTCATGCCCAACCCGATCTTCACCCAGTCCTTCAGCACCGGCATGGACACGCCTGTGGCCGCACAGCCCGCAGCCCCTGCCGAGGAAGAGGATGACGGCGATTACTTTGACGACCTGCTCAGCATCCTGAACAAGCGTTCTTAATGATTTTTTTGCGAGAGGATGTAAAAAGCCATGCCGTCTGAACCGATGAACATTCAGGAACAGGGTTTTCGTTCCAGCTTGTTCGGCTTTGATAAAAATGACGTGCTGGCTTACATGAACGCACTGGCCAACGAGGCCCAGCAGCACGAGCTGGAGTACAACCGCCAGCTGCAGCAGCTGCAGTCCAAGCTGGACGAGCTGCGCAGCGAGCGGGGTACCGCCGACAGCCGCATGGAGGCCCTGAAGGCCGAGCTGGCTGCCGCGACCCAGCGTGCAGACACGGCCGAGGCCAAGCGCCGCGAGGCGGACGAGCAGCTGGAGACCATCAAGAAAAAGACGGCCTCCTTCCAGTCCACCCAGCGGGAATCCCAGAAAAACGCCAACATCTGGCAGCTGAAATGCCACGATCTGCAGCAGCAGGTGGACGAGCTGCAAAAGCAGCTGACCGCTGCGCGCGCGCTGAACACTGCCGCCGCCCCGGCTGCCCCCACATCCGATCTGGTGCGGGAGGCCAAGCTCGAGGCCGGCAAGATCCTGGCCGATGCCCGCCTGTACGCCGAGAGCGCAGAGCGGGAGCTCAAGCAGCAGGCCGAGACCCAGAAGAACCGCATGGCAGAGAATGCCCGCAGCATTGCGTCGGGCGTCATGCTGGTGCGGGAGCGTCTGGCCCGCGTGGACGAGCGCCTGAGCGCCGCCACGCTGGATTTAGACGGCCTGACGCAGGCCATCTATCAGGCGCTTGACCAGACCGAGGCCGAGCTGAAGGATCTGGGCACCGATATGCGCAACTTTGCGCAGGGCACACCGGAAACGGATATTCCCGCACCGGTGCCGCCGCGCCCCGCTGCCAAGCCTGCCGCCCCGTCTCCCGAAAAGCCCGCCGAGCGTCTGCGCGTCAAGGCCAAGGCACAGCCCGTGCACCACACGGCCCCTGCCGCCCCGGTCCACCGTCTGCGCAACACCCGCCGCCCGATCTCCCAGCTTTTGCAGGATCAGATCGACAAATTAGGCCGGGAGGAGCAATAAGTTTGTACATAGCCACTCAGTTTTGCGCCGGGTGGTTTTTGTTTAGAGCGGCTCCCCCTGGGGGGAAAAGGCTTGGTTTGTTCACAAACCCTTCTTAATTTGTTGAATTTTCCTTCACGACTTTAACACAAATGGCGGGTATACTATAAGTGTTCTCAGGAAGGGAGCAGGGACCCGGGCCTGAGAACAGAACCCCAAGTTTTTCATCCATACTCCTCTTTTCTTTTGATGCCGAAGCGGTGCAGGACTTTCCTGCACCGCTTCGGTGTTTTTTTTAGGACAGATTTCTGCATTTGACAACGTGTTTTCCTGCACCGTACTCTTGCCGAATCGTGCAGAACCCTGTATAATATAATCTGATATTGTATCGCCGCGGGGCAGACCCGGCGCACATATCCCGCAATTTCACTCCATCCGCAGGAGGCAAAATCCTATGAGAGTTGGTCTGGACATTGGTTCCACCACCATTAAATGTGTTGTGCTGAACGACGCCGGGCAGATCGTCTATTCGACCTACGAGCGCCATTTCAGCCATATTTTAGAGAAGGGCAGGGCGCTGCTTGAGAAGGTTGCCGCCGAATATCTGCCCGATGGCCGCGCCTACTTAGCCATCTCCGGCTCCGCCGGTATGGGCCTGGCCGACAGCTGTAAGGTTCCCTTCGTGCAGGAGGTCTTTGCCACCCGTGTGGCCGCCAACCGGCTGGCCCCCGGCACCGACTGCATCATCGAGCTGGGCGGCGAGGACGCCAAAATCCTTTTCCTGACAAACGGCACCGAGGTCCGCATGAACGGCAGCTGCGCCGGCGGCACGGGCGCGTTCATTGACCAGATGGCGACCCTGCTGAAGATGGGCGCCGACGAGATGGACAAAGCCGCGCAGGCCGCGACCCGCACCTACACCATCGCCAGCCGCTGCGGCGTTTTTGCCAAAAGCGACATCCAGCCCCTCATCAACCAGGGCGCACAGGCGGGCGACATCGCGGCGTCGATCTATCAGGCCGTTGTCAACCAGACCATTGCAGGTCTGGCACAGGGCCGCCCCATCAAGGGCAACATCCTGTATCTCGGCGGCCCGCTGACCTTCTCCGGGACGCTGCGCCGGAGCTTTGACAAGACTCTGGGTGTCACCGGCACCCTGCCGGAGAACAGCCTGCTCTTCGTTGCGATGGGCGCGGCGTTCTATGCCGACGAGGAATCCGACCTGCGCGAGGTTGCCAAGCGTCTCGACGAATACAGCGCCACGGCGACCTACGTCAGCCTGCCGCCGCTGTTCGCAAACAAACAGGAGTACGAGGACTTCCACGCCCGCCACTTAAAGGCCACCGTGCCCTGCCTGCCCTTTGGCGCAGACTGCGGGCCGGTACATATCGGCATCGACTCCGGCTCCACCACCATCAAGCTCGTCGTCATCGACAACGACGCGAACATTCTGTTCGAGCGCTACCGTCCGAACCTCGGCAACCCGATCCCGCTCGTCAGGGAGACGCTGCTTGGTCTCTACAGGGATCACCCGGGCCTGCAGATCGCCAGCGTGACCACCACCGGCTACGGCGAGGAGCTCGTCAAAAATGCGTTCCACTGTGACCGCGGTCTTGTCGAGACTGTCGCGCACTTTACCGCCGCCAAGCACTTTTTGCCCGACGTGGATTTCATCATCGACATCGGCGGTCAGGACATGAAGTGCTTCAAAATTGAGGACGGTGCGATCAGCAACATCTTCCTGAACGAAGCCTGCTCCTCCGGCTGCGGCAGCTTTTTGCAGACGTTCGCCCAGGCGCTGGGCTACGACGTCAAGGAGTTTGCGGCGCTGGGCCTGTTTGCCGACAAGCCCGTTGACCTTGGCAGCCGCTGCACCGTGTTTATGAACTCGTCTGTCAAGCAGGCGCAGAAGGACGGTGCCTCGATTGAAAATATCAGCGCCGGTCTGTCCATCTCCGTCGTCAAGAACGCGCTGTACAAGGTCATCCGCGCGTCCAGCCCCGAGGAGCTGGGCCGCAACATCGTGGTACAGGGCGGCACCTTCTACAATGAGGCTGTGCTCCGCGCCTTTGAGAAGGAGATGGGCGTCAACGTCATCCGTCCCGACATTGCGGGCCTGATGGGCGCTTACGGCGCGGCCCTGTACGGCAAGGCCAAGGCAGGCGCGCACGCCCGCAGCACCGTGCTGACCCAGCTGGAGCTGGAGCATTTCAGCCAGAAGGTCAACACCGTGCAGTGTCAGGGGTGCGGCAACCACTGCCAGCTGACCGTCAACGTTTTTGCCGATGGCAAGCGCTTTATCTCCGGCAACCGGTGCGACAAGCCCGTGACCGGCAAGGCCAACAACGAGGACCTGGACCTCTACGCCTACAAACTCAAGCTGCTGGACGACTACCGCAAGGCAGCAGCCCCCGCGAACAGCCGCGGCAAGATCGGCATCCCGCTCTGCCTGAATATGTACGAGCTTTTGCCGTTCTGGCACACGCTGTTCAGCCGCCTCGGCTTTGAGGTCGTCGTCAGCCCCTTCTCCAACCGGAAGCTGTACCAGAGCGGTCAGGCGACGATCCCCAGCGACACGGCCTGCTTCCCGGCCAAGCTGAGCCACGGCCACATTCACTGGCTGTGTGAGCAGGGCGTGGACGCGATCTTCTACCCCTGCATGAGCTACAACTTGGACGAGCACCTGGGCGATAACCATTATAACTGCCCCGTCGTGGCCTACTATCCCGAGGTGCTCGAGGGCAACTGCCCCGAGCTGAAGGCGACGAAGTTCATCTACGATTACTTCAACCTCGAGCGCCGCAAGGATTTCTACAAGAAATTCCAGCAGACGCTGGACCATTATTTCCCGGGGCTGGACCGGAAGGCCGTGCACGAAGCCATTGATGCGGCCTACGACGAGTACGCCCGCCACATGCAGCAGCTGCGCGACAAGGGCACCGAGATCATTGCGCAGGCCCGCAGGGAAGGCCGCCGCATCATTGTGCTGGCGGGCCGCCCCTACCACGTTGACCCTGAGGTCAACCACGGTATTGACCAGCTCATCATCCGGCAGGGCGCTGCCGTCATCAGCGAGGACTCCGTCAGCTGGCACGAGCAGAAGTTCCAGACCTCCGTCCTGAACCAGTGGACCTACCACAGCCGCCTGTACGCCGCCGCGAAATACTGCACCGAGAACCCCGACATGGACCTTGTGCAGCTCGTCTCCTTCGGCTGCGGCCTGGACGCCGTCACCACCGACGAGACCCGCGAGATTCTGCAGGCGGGCAGCAAGCTGTACACCCAACTGAAGATCGACGAGATCACAAATCTGGGCGCGGTGAACATAAGGCTGCGCAGTTTGTTTGCGGCGCTGGAAGAACGCAAAGAGGACAAAAAGTAAGAGGCAATTCCATGGAATACATGACCCCCAACTTTACCAAGGACATGGTAAAGACCCATAAAATTCTCATTCCGAACATGGCCGTGACTCAGTTTCGGCTCATGCAGGCGGCACTGGCCAGCGAGGGCTACCAGACCGAGGTGCTCGGCAACTGCGGCAGCGAGGTCGCGCAGCTGGGCCTGAAATACGTCCACAACGACACCTGCTACCCGGCGCTGCTCGTCATCGGGCAGTTTCTCGACGCGCTGAACAGCGGCAAATACGATTTGGACCACACCGCGCTGCTCATCACCCAGACCGGCGGCGGCTGCCGTGCGTCCAACTACATCAAGCTGCTGCGCAAGGCGCTCGTCAAGGCGGGCTACGGCAATATTCCCGTAGCATCGCTGAACTTCTCCGGTCTGGAAAAGGGCAGCGGTCTGCCGCTGACCGTGCCGCTGCTGCGCAAGGTCATTGCGTCGATCTTTTACGGCGATATGCTGGTCGCCCTGCGCAGCCAGACCCACGCCTACGAGAACCACAGGGGCGACGCCGACGCCATGACCGAGAAGTGGATCTCTACGATACAGGGCTGGATCCGCGACGACAAGAACTACTCCGCCCATGACATGAAGCGCCGGTTCTACGACATTGCCGCGGACTACGCGACCATTCCCGTCACCCGCGTGCCGAAGGTCAAGGTCGGCGTCGTCGGCGAGATTTATGTCAAATACTCGCCGCTGGGCAACAATGATCTGGAAAAATTTCTGGAAAGCCAGGACTGCGAGGTCAACCTGCCCGGCCTGATGGGCTTTGTGGAGTACTGCGTGGCCAACTACAAGCTGGACATCGACCTGTACGGCGGCAACAAGCTGGTGGCGGGCGGCGCGGACGCGTTCTTGAGCTGGCTGGACGGCATCGGCTGCGCCAGCTATGACGCCATGCGCAAGTACGGCTTCTACGCGCCCGGCTCGTTCCGCGAGCTGATGAAAAAGCCCGAGGGCATCATCTCTCTGGGTGCCAAGATGGGCGAGGGCTGGCTGCTGACCGCCGAGATGATCGAGCTGGTCGAGGGCGGCTACGGCAACATTGTCTGCGCCCAGCCGTTCGGCTGTCTGCCGAACCACATTGTGGGCAAGGGCATGATCAATAAGATCCGCGCCCTGCACCCGGACGCGAACATCACCCCCGTGGACTACGACCCCAGCGCGACCCGCGTCAACCAGGAAAACCGCATTAAGCTGATGCTGGCCGTGGCCCGCGAGAAGCTGGACCAGCCCGGCGAGGTACAGCCTGTCACCGCGGAACAGCTGGCAGGCGGCGCACCGCAGGTGGAGACGGTGGTACGATAAATTTATAAAAAAGCCGCTGGCATAATTGTCAGCGGCCTTTTTATACAGGCTTCAAGCCTTCCCCCTTGGGGGAAGGTGGCCCCGCAGGGCCGGATGAGGGGTAAGTTCACGGAAATAACCCGTTTACAGGCAATCTCCGCAAGGTTGCCTCTCATCCGTCAGCGGTCGGGGCCGCTGACAGCTTCCCTCACATCTCCTCCACCTGTTTTAGCTCTATCTCCCGCTTATCGATCACCAGCAGTCCTTCCTTCTGCATCTGGCTCAGCGCATTGCTCAAGGCGCTGCGGTCCACACCAAGGTGGTCGGCCAGCTGCTGGCGGTCAAAGGGGAGCGTAAACCGCAGGCTGCCGTTTTGCCGCGCCAGCACCGAAAAGTACGCCGTGATCCGCCCGCGGATCGTCTTGGGGGCGGTGTACAGGCTGCGCTGCGCCAGCCCCAGATTTTTACGCGCTGCAATGCGCAAAAGATTTTGCGTCAGCTTCCAGCGCCACGGCTCGCAGCCGCACTGCAAAAGCTGCCCGGTCTCCAAAAACAGTGCTTCGCCGTTTTCTGCGGCCACAACGCTGACCCGCAGCGGCTCGTCCGGCAGACAGGCGTAGGTCTCGGCAAACAGGTCACCCGGCCCGGCCTGGCCCAGCAGCGTCTTGCTGCCCCAGACGTCCAGGTGCTCCATGTGCACCCGCCCGGCCAGCACCACGCCCAGCGCCGGGGCTCTCTGCCCGGCCTCCAGCAGGATCTCCCCCTTGGCAAATGCCCTGCGGCGCATCCGCAGCGCGGTTACGGCTGCCTCGGCCTCGTCGGCGGTCAGTCCGCGGAACAATGGTACATCCGGCAATTCCATAATTATGCACCTCACATGTTGTTGCTACAACAGAACTCTTGCTGCCATTGTAGTAAAATGACAGCACAAAGTCAAGGAGGCTGACCATGAAACGACAAATCATTCACATCGACCAGGAGAAATGCAACGGCTGCGGGGCCTGCGCCGCCGCCTGCCACGAGGGCGCGATTGCCATGATCGGCGGCAAGGCCACGCTGATGCGCGACGACTACTGCGACGGCATGGGCGACTGCCTGCCGCACTGCCCCACGGGGGCTATCACGTTTGAGCAGCGCGAGGCTGCGCCCTACAACGAGGCCGCCGTGCAGGCCGCCAGGCAGCACAAGGCCGCCCACACGCCCGGCTGCCCCGGCAGTGCGCCCAAGGCGATGCACGTCTGCCCGGGCAGCATGGCCAAGGCCCTGCACCCCGCCGAGGCAGGGGAGAGCGCCCCGACGACGGCCCCCAGCCAGCTGCGCCAGTGGCCCGTGCAGATCAAGCTGGTGCCCGTGAACGCACCCTACTTTGACGGTGCGCGGCTGCTGATTGCTGCCGACTGCACGGCCTACGCCTACGCCGCGTTCCACGAGCGGTTCATCCGCGGGCACATCACGCTGGTGGGCTGCCCCAAGCTGGACGACGTCGATTACAGTGAGAAGCTGACCGCCATCATCCGCAGCAACGACATTCAAGAGGTCACCGTTGTGCGCATGGAGGTGCCCTGCTGCGGCGGGCTGGAAAATGCCGCCAAGCGCGCCTTGCAGGCGTCCGGCAAGTTCATTCCGTGGCAGGTCGTAACGATTTCCACCGACGGGCGGATTCTGGACTGATTTTTTTGCAAAAAGGGCTTGCATTCCGCAAAGCAGTATGCTATAATAACATACGTCGCTGAAACGCAGCGACGTATATGCGCGGTTAGCTCAGCTGGTAGAGCATCTGCTTGACGTGCAGGAGGTCACAGGTTCGAGTCCTGTACCGCGCACCAGAGAAAGCCCCTTGCCGATACGTTCGGCAAGGGGCTTTTCTTTTGTTTCCGCGGATGCAAGCATCCGCTTCTGCATGTAGGGGTCGATGCTCGTCATCGACCCGGGAGCTGAACGACTGCCGCAGGGCCGGGCGTGCTGCGCCCCCGTCCCTACAATGCACTTTTTGTGTCCCATTGACGAACCTGCGCTGGTACGATATACTTATATTTTACGGCATTTTGTCGTACTTTGTTCAAAGCAGAAATAGGAAAAGGAGGGAGGATCGCCGTGATTTTCGGCAAAGCGATCAACCGATACTATCTCAAGCACGCGCCGGTGCTGCTGCTGGGCATTCTGTCGCTGCTGACGGTGGACTACATTCAGCTGCTCATCCCGGAGTTGTACCGGCTGGTCATCAACGGCGTAAATCTGGGGCAGGTGGTCGTGGACGGCCAGACGCTGCCCTTTACCAGGGAGGTGCTGTTTCAGCACATCTGCCTGCCAATGATCTGGATCGTCGTGCTCATGGTCATCGGGCGGTTCCTGTGGCGCGTCTGTTTCTTCGGGTCAGCGGTCAGCGTGGCCGCCGATTTGCGGGAGCGGATGTTTGACCACAGCCGCCGCCTGTCCCAGCAGTACTATCAGGTCAACAAGGTCGGCAACCTGATGAGCCTCTACACCAACGACCTCGACACCATTCAGGAGTGCTTCGGCGACGGCATTTTGATGTTCTTTGACGCCGCCGTGCTGGGCATTATGGCGCTGGTCAAGATGTGGCGGATGGACTGTAAATTAACACTTCTGGCGCTTATTCCGGCGGCGGTCATGTTCGTACTCGGCACCGTCATGAGCCAAGTCATGACCAGACGGTGGGAGGAGCGCCAGCAGGCGTTCTCCGACCTGTCCGACTTTGCGCAGGAGAACTTTTCCGGCATTGCGGTCATCAAGGCGTTTGTGAAGGAGCTCAAGGAGCTGATTGCCTTCCGCCGGCTCAACAAGGAGAACGAGGAGGTCAACGTCGCCTACACCAAGATTGCAACACTGCTCGAGGTGCTGGTCACGCTGTTCGTCGAGTCGGTCATCTGCGTGATTTTGGGCTACGGCGGCTGGCTCGTCTGGCGCGGGCAGTTCAACGCAGGTCAGCTTGTGGAGTACATCGGCTACTTTGAGGCCATCGTCTGGCCCATCATGGCCATCTCGATGCTGATCGAAAAGACCTCCCGCGGCAAGGCATCGCTGAACCGCATTACCGAGCTTCTGGATGCGCCCATCGACGTGGCGGACCGCGACGGCGTCGCCGACCTGCGCGATCCGCAAGGTGGCATTGAGTTCCGCCATCTGACGTTCCGCTACCCAGACGGCGAGTACGACGTGCTGAAGGACGTATCGTTCACCATCAAGCCCGGCGAGAGCGTCGGCATCGTCGGCAAGACCGGCGCGGGCAAGACCGCGCTGGTGGACCTTTTGCTGCGCACCTACAATGTGCCCGACGGCACGCTGTTTGTGGACGGGCAGGACGTGAACGCCGTGTCCATCCATTCGGTGCGCGACGCCTGCGCCTACGTGCCGCAGGACAACTTCCTGTTCTCGGACACGATTGCCCACAACATCGGCTTCGGCGTGGACGACGCCAGCCAGGCCGACATTGACCGCGCCGCCGCGCTGGCCGATGTGCGGGACAACATCGTGGACTTCAAGGACGGCTACGAGACCGTACTAGGTGAGCGCGGCGTGACCGTCTCCGGCGGACAGAAGCAGCGCATCTCGATTGCGCGTGCCCTGCTGAAAAACGCGCCGATCCTGATTCTGGACGACTCTGTCTCGGCTGTCGATACCCGCACCGAGAAAATCATCCTCGACAACCTCAAGACCAGCCGCGCGGGCAAGACGACGCTGCTGATTGCCCACCGCATTTCGACGGTGGAGCAGCTGGACAAGATCGTCTTTATCGAGGACGGCAGGGTAGAGGCCGTTGGCCCGCACGATGAATTGTATCGCAGCTGCGCCGAATACCGCCGCATGGTCGATCTGCAGAAGCTCGAGGACGAGGAAGGAGGCGGCAGCCATGGCTAACGTAAATCCACTGTTGCTGGTAGGCGCAGTCATCGGTGTCGTCACGGCGCTGCTGGTGCTGGCCTACGCCCTCGTCAAGGACAAAAAGGAGACGATGGACTTTGAGCGCACGATGAACGACGGCGAAATTCTGCGCCGCCTGGCCGGGTACGCCAAGCCGTACCTGGCGAAATTCGTCGTTGTGCTGTTTTTAATGCTGTTCTCGATTGCCTATGACATCATCTCGCCGCTGATCGTCGGCGCACTGGAGGAGCTGGTCTCAGGCGAATTCGAGCTGCCGCGGCTGTTCGCGGGCGTCGCCGTCTATGCGGGCGTGCTCGTTTTCTCGATGGCCAGCACCTACTTCCAGGCCGTCATTCTGCAGCGCGTCGGCCAGCGCATCATCTCCGACCTGCGCGAGGACCTATTCACCCACATTGAGTCGCTGTCCCACGAGCAGCTGAACGAGATTCCCGTCGGTAAGCTCGTCACCCGCGTGACGAACGATACGAACGCCATCTCGATGATGTTCACGAACCTGCTGGTCACGCTGACCAAGAACATCTTTGTCATCCTCGGCATTCTGGTCGCCATGCTGGCGCTCAACTATGAGCTGACGCTGATGGTGCTCTGTTTTGTGCCGTTCATCGTGATTTTTACGGTCATCTTCCGCAAGTTCTCCCGCCGGGCCTACCGCAAGGTCAAGGACGCGACCACCGACATCAACACCTACCTGTCGGAGAATCTCTCCGGCATCAAGGTCACGCAGATCTTTGGCCGCGAGGACGAGAAGATGGCGGAGTTCCGCGAGAAAAGCCAGCGCCTCGCCCGCGCGAACCGGGAGGAGATCTTTGTGTTCGGCGTGTTTCGTCCTCTGGTCTACATGCTGTATATCTGCTCGATCCTGTGTCTTTTTTATCTCGGCGGCATGGGGCATCTGAACGGCGTGACGTTTCTGGGCCAGACCATCACGGGCGGCACCATCGTCACGTTCTACATGTATATTTCCAAATTCTTCACGCCCATCCAGAATCTGGCCGAGCAGTTCAATTGGCTGCAGTCGGCGCTGGCCTCGTCGGAGAAGGTGTTCTCCATCATGGACATTGCGCCCAAAATGGTGGACGCCCCCGACGCCATCGAGTTGGACGAGGTAAAGGGCGAAATCGAGTTCCGCGACGTCTGGTTCAGCTATATTCCGGGCGAGTGGGTGCTGCAGGGCGTGTCCTTCCACATTGACCCGCACCAGACCGTGGCGTTTGTCGGCTCGACGGGCTCGGGCAAGAGCACGATTCTCTCGCTGATCTGCCGCAACTACGAGTTCCAAAAGGGCGAGATCCTGATTGACGGCATCGACATCCGCAAAATCAAAATTTCGTCGCTGCGCCGTCACTTCGGGCAGATGCTGCAGGACGTGTTCCTTTTCTCGGGCACGATCCGCAGCAACATCGTCCTGCGGGAGGAGGGCATCTCCGACGAGGAGATCCTACAGGTCTGCCGCTATGTCAACGCCGACAAGTTCATTGACAAGCTGGACCACGGTCTGGACGAGGAGGTCCGCGAGCGCGGGAACAACTTCTCTGCCGGGCAGCGCCAGCTGTTGAGCTTTGCACGGACGATCATCCACAAGCCAAGCGTTATGATTCTGGACGAAGCCACGTCGAATATTGACACCGAGACCGAGCTTTTGATTCAGGATTCGCTGGAAAAGATGCGGTCCGTCGGCACGATGCTGATCGTCGCGCACCGACTGTCCACCATCCAGCACGCGGACAACATTATTGTGCTGTCCCACGGCAAGATCCTCGAGCAGGGGAACCATCAGGAGCTTCTGGCGAAGCACGGCAGATATTACCAGCTGTACACGCTGCAATATCATAAGGAGCAGCTGGAGGGGTAAGAGTATGTAGGGCGGCATGCCCTCATGCCGCCGCTGCTGCCACTCCGTTTACGGTCTGTTGCGGAAGCCTGCGGCGGGGTGAGGGCACCCCGCCCTACGCACAATGATACACATACAGACGTCATTTCATTCCGGCACTTGATTTTACCTTTCCATCCCTGTATAATAACTACCGCGCAGCTTTCCCTGCGCGGTAGTTTTATTTGAACATAGAGAGGGAATTTCCACATGAAAAAGCTTTCTGCACTGATTTTGTCCCTGGCGCTGTCCGCCGCAAGGCGCTAAAGGCGGCAAAACGGCAGATTGGGATTGGGTACTGATCTATCAAAGCCTTCCCCCGAGGGGGAAGGTGGCCCCGCAGGGCCGGATGAGGGACCGGTTTGCCATTGGAGACCCTTAACAGGCAACTACCGCAGGCCTTGCCCTCATCAGTCAGCGGGCGGGGCCGCTGACAGCTTCCCCCGAGGGGGAAGCCGCTCGTTCCCAAAAGTCTCTCTTTCACACGAAAGGGAGGCTTTTTTATTTACAACCTATGGACGTAACTGCAATTTTATGGTATACTATATCGGTTAAAGTGGGGAGGTATAGGACTATGCGCGTTTTGGGCATCGACCCGGGGTATGCCATTGTGGGCTGGGGCGTTGTGGAGTACATCAGCAACCGCTTTGCACCCATCGGCTACGGGGCGGTCATCACCGAGAAGGACACACCCTTTGAACAGCGCCTCGTTGAAATTTATGAGAGCGTATTCGACATTTGCAAGCGCTACCAGCCCGAAGCCCTTTCCATCGAAAAGCTGTACTACCAGCACAACCAGACCACCGTCATCGGCGTGGCCGAGGCCCGCGGCGTCATTCTGCTGGCCGCGGCGCAGTGCGGCGTGCCGATCTACGAATACACACCCATGCAGGTCAAGCAGGCCATCACCGGCTACGGCAAGGCCGTGAAGAAGCAGATTCAGGAGATGACCCGCATAATGCTGCACCTCGAGTCGGTCCCCAAGCCCGACGATACCGCCGACGCCCTCGGCATGGCGATTGCCCACTGCCATTGCAGCCGCAGCCGGTTGATGGGGACACCGGTGAGATAATCCCTTGCCTTCCCCCAAGGGGGAAGGTGGCCCCGCAGGGCCGGATGAGGGATGAGGTTTCCGCAATCACCCATTTGCGTGCGGTACCCGACAAGCTGCCCCTCATCCGCCCTCGGACGGAGCCTCGGGCACCTTCCCCCAAGTGGGGGAAGGCTTTCCACCATACAAAAGAAGGATACACCATGATCTACTGCCTTACCGGAAAAATCATCAAGAAAACGCTGGATTCCGTCGTCATCAGCTGCGGCGGGGTCGGCTATTTTGTCCAGATCCCCGCCACCACCGGCGAGGCCCTGCCCCCCGCCGGGCAGGAGGGGACCGTTTATACGATTATGAACGTCACCGAGAACGACGTCTCGCTCTACGGCTTTGCTGCCGAGGAGCAGCGCGACTGCTTTAAGATGCTGACCGGCGTCACCGGCGTCGGCCCCAAGGCCGCGCTGTCCATCCTGTCCATCATGACGCCGGAAAAAATCGCGCTGGCCGCGTCCAGCGGCGACCACAAAGCGTTCACCAAGGCCGCGGGCGTCGGGCCGAAGCTGGCCCAGCGCATCACGCTGGAATTGAAGGATAAGGTCGGCAAGGGGCTGGCCGCGGGCACGGGCTTCTCCGGCAATGTTGCCGCGCCGGCCCCCAGCTCTGCGCCCGCGCAGGCCGTCGCCGCGCTCGTCAGCCTGGGCTATGCGCCGTCGGACGCTGCCGCCGCCGTGGCCCGCGTCGACGAGACCCTCTCCGTGCAGGAGATCATCACCATCGCGCTGCGCAGTCTGTCGCGCGTGTAACAGAAGGGGAGTGCCGAATTGAACCAGGAATACACCGTGGACCCCAGCCGTCTCGTCAGCCCCGATATGACCCCCGCCGACACGGAGGAAGTCAGCCTGCGCCCGAAAACCCTGGACGATTACGTCGGTCAGGAGAAGGCCAAGGGCAACTTAAGGGTCTATCTGCGGGCGGCGCAGCAGCGCGGCGAGCCGATGGACCACATCCTGCTCTACGGCCCGCCGGGCCTGGGCAAAACCACCCTCGCCGGCATCGTGGCGCAGGAGATGGGCGTACAAATCCGCATTACGTCGGGTCCTGCCATCGAGAAGCCCGGCGACCTGGCCGCCCTGCTGACGAACCTGCAGGAGGGCGACATCCTCTTTATCGACGAGATCCACCGCCTGTCGCGTCAGGTCGAAGAAGTCCTGTACCCGGCTCTCGAGGATTTTGCGCTGGACATCATGATCGGCAAGGGGCCGAGTGCCCAGAGCATCCGCATCAATCTGCCGCGGTTCACGCTGGTGGGCGCCACGACCCGCGCGGGCCAGCTGACCGGGCCGCTGCGTGACCGCTTCGGCATCCTGCTCAAATTAGAGCCCTACAGTCCCCGGGAGCTGGGCCGCATCATCCTGCGCAGTGCGGGCATTCTGGGCGTGCCCATCACCGAGGAGGGCGCGCTGGAGCTGGCCCGCTGTGCCCGCGGCACGCCGCGTATCGCCAACCGTATGCTCAAGCGCGTGCGCGACTTTGCCACCGTGCAGGGAGACGGCACAATTGACGAGGAGACCGCCATCGCCGCCCGCAAGTGGATGGACATTGACGAGCTGGGTCTGGACGAGCTGGACCGCAGTGTCCTGCGCGCCATCATTGAGATGTACGGCGGCGGCCCCGTCGGTCTGGAGACGCTGGCCGCAGCCCTGGGCGAGGAGAGCGTCACCCTGGAGGACATCTGCGAGCCGTACCTGATGCAGATGGGCATGCTGACCCGCACGCCCCGTGGCCGCTGCGTGACCCGCCTGGCCTATGAGCACCTGCACATGGCCGTGCCGAAGCGCTTTGACGACGAGGATTCCGGCCAGACGAGTATGTTTTAAATTAAATAAGGAAACGTGCGAGCTATAAGCGAACAGGTAGAGCCCTTCTAGGCTTCGCTTCGCTCGCCCACCTCCCCTGTGAGGGGAGGCTTTTGCGCGGGCACTGCCCGCGAGAAAGGTGCCCCACGAAGTGGGGAGCTGGCCGAGTTTACGAGGCCTGAGGGGCTCTGCCGCTTGGCCTTAACCACAAAATTCATCGAACCAACACATATAGCAAAGGAGAATCACCTATGCGCCCTGCTGATTCCTGGCGGGATTATGAGCTGCTGGACGCTACCAACCACAACCGGTTGGAGCGCTGGGGCCAGACCCTGCTGATCCGTCCCGACCCGCAGGTCATCTGGAAAAACGACGAGACCAGCCCGCTGTGGGCCAAGGCCGACGCTGTCTATTACCGCTCTGCCAAGGGCGGCGGGCAGTGGAATTACCACAAAAAGTTGCCGCAGAAATGGCAGATCCACTGGAACGATTTGACGTTGATCGTCAGCCCCACGGGCTTCAAGCACACCGGCGTTTTCCCGGAGCAGGCCGTGAACTGGGCATGGTACCAGGAAAAGATACGGCAGGCTGGCCGTCCCATCCGCGTGCTGAACCTGTTCGGCTACACGGGCGGTGCAACGCTGGCGTGCCTGGCCGCGGGCGCGTCCGTCACCCATGTGGACGCCAGCAAGGGCATGGTCGCCTGGGCGCGGGAGAACGCTGCCGCCAGCGAGCTGGCAGACCGCCCCTGCCGCTGGATCGTGGACGACTGCGCCAAGTTTGTGCAGCGTGAGATCCGCCGCGGCAGCCGCTATGACGCTGTCATCATGGACCCGCCGAGCTATGGCCGCGGCCCGGGCGGCGAGATCTGGAAGCTCGAGGACAACGTCTACGACCTCATCACGCTGACTGAGCAGGTGCTGAGCGACGACCCGCTGTTCTTCGCCATCAACTCCTACACCGAGGGTCTGAGCCCCGCGGTCATGGAATACATCGTCAAAACGACGCTTTGCCCCGTCAAGGGCGGCCATACCCACTGCGACGAGATTGGTCTGCCGGTCTCCGCCACAGGCGGCGTGGTGCCCTGCGGCGCAACGGCCATCTGGGAGAAATAAGCCATGCCGAATCAGGAACCGATGATCAAAGTACAGGACGTCCGCTTCCGCTACGACCCCGAGCAGCCCAAGTACGCTGTGGACGGCGTGAGCCTGGACATCCGCCGCGGCGAGTTCGTCGCCGTGCTGGGCGCGAACGGCTGCGGCAAGTCCACGCTGGCGAAGCACTTCAACGCCATTCTGCTGCCCGAGGCCGGTACCGTGCTGGTCGAGGGCATGGACACCCGCAACGAAGACCATCTCTACGATGTGCGCCAGAAGGTCGGCATGGTGTTCCAGAACCCCGACAACCAGATCGTGGCGACCATCGTCGAGGAGGACGTGGCCTTTGCGCCGGAGAACCTCGGCGTGCCGCCCGAGGAGATCCGCACCCGCATCGACGAGGCCATGAAGCTGGCGGGCATCTATGAAAAGCGCGAGGCCGCGCCGTACAAGCTGTCCGGCGGCCAGAAGCAGCGCGTCGCGATTGCGGGCGTTATCGCCATGCGGCCCGACTGCCTTGTTATGGACGAGTCCACCGCCATGCTGGACCCCCATGGCCGCGCGCAGGTCATGAAAACCATCCGCCAGCTGCGGGCGGCGGGCATCACGATCGTGTCCATCACCCACTACATGGAGGAGGCCGCCCAGGCAGACCGCGTGCTGGTCATGAGCCGGGGCCGCATCGTCATGGAGGGCACGCCCGAGCAGGTGTTCAGCCAGACCGAGCGGCTGCACGGGTATCACCTCGATGTCCCGCAGGCCGCCGAGCTGCGCGACGAGCTGGTAAAAGTCGGCATCCCCATGCCGGAGAACGTGATCACGCCGGAGGCGTGCGCGGAGGAGCTGTTTAAGCTGCTGAAATAACCCCAAGCCTTCCCCTGCGGGGGGAAGGTGCCGCCCGCAGGCGGCGGATGAGGGGCGAACTTCTCTCAACCACCCATTACCGGGTCACCACGGCACAGCCGCCCCTCATCAGTCACCTTCGGTGACAGCTTCCCCCGGAGGGGGAAGCCTTCTTGTAAAACATCCCACGTATGCCGGAACGGCACCGCAACCGGGCTGTATCCGGCGGGAAAGGAACAACTATGTCCGAAATCATTCGTGTTGAAAACCTGAGCTACATCTATAACCAGGGTATGCCCGACGCGACGAAGGCGCTGGATGACGTGTCCTTCACCGTCGAGGAGGGCGACTTTGTCGGTATCATCGGCTCAACGGGCAGCGGAAAATCCACGCTTATCAGCCATTTCAACGGCCTGAACCGCCCGACATCGGGCCGCGTCCTTGTGGACGGCAGGGACCTGTGGGAGCAGGGCGCAGACCTGCGCAGCTTCCGCTTTCTCGTCGGCCTTGTCATGCAGTACCCCGAGTACCAGCTGTTTGAGGAGACCTGCGCCCGCGACATCGCCTACGGCCCGCGCAACATGGGCCTGGACGAGGCCGAGATCCAGCGTCGCGTCAGGGAGGCTGCCGCGTTCGTCGGCCTGTCCGATGAGCTGTTGGAAAAAAGCCCGTTTGAGCTTTCGGGCGGGCAGAAGCGCCGCGTTGCGATTGCGGGCGTCATGGCCATGCACCCCCGCGTGCTGGTGCTGGACGAGCCCGCCGCCGGTCTGGACCCCGAGGGCCGCGACACGATCCTGAGCCAGATCAGGGACTACCATGAGAAAACCGGCATCACGGTGCTGCTGGTCAGCCACTCGATGGAGGATATTGCCAAGTACGCCAACCGCGTGCTGGTCATGCACCGCGCCAAAATTGCCATGTATGACACGGTGGAAAACGTCTTCGCCCACGCGCAGGAGCTGCTGGAGCTGGGGCTTTCGGTGCCGCAGGTCACGCAGATCTTTTTAAAGCTGCGCCAGATGGGGCTGGACATCCCCGCGGACGTCTACACGATCCCCTATGCGGTCAAAACGATTCAAAAGGCGCTGGCCGCCAAACAGGGAGGTGGGGCAAATGCTTAAAGATATTACGATAGGTCAGCATTTTCCCGGGCATTCCATCCTGCACCGCTGCGACCCGCGGCTCAAGCTGGTCGCGACGATTGCCTATATCGTCGTGCTGTTTGTGGCCCCGAACCCGCTGGGGCTGGCACTGTCCATCCTGCTGCTGGCCGCGCTGTACAAGGTAGCACAGATTCCCGGCAAGATGATTTTGAAAAGCCTAAAGCCCATCGTGCCCATCGTGATTTTTACGGCGGTGCTGAACCTTTTCTTCGTCACGGGGCAGGGGGAGCCGCTTGTGCACTTCTGGGTTTTGAACATTTACGCGGAAGGTGTCAAGTATGCCATCCTGCTGGCGGTGCGCGTCTGCGCACTGATTGCAGGCACGAGCCTGCTGACCTACACGACCAGTCCCATCGTGCTGACCGACGCCATCGAGAGCCTGCTGCGCCCGCTGGCGAAGCTGCACTTTCCCGTGCATGAGCTGGCCATGATGATGACGATTGCGCTGCGGTTCATCCCGACCCTGATCGAGGAGACGGAAAAGATCATGAACGCCCAGAAGGCCCGCGGCGCGATGCTGGACAGCGGCACATTTACCCAGCGCATCAAGGCGCTTGTTCCGATCCTGATTCCGCTGTTCATCTCGGCGTTCCGCCGCGCCGACGAGCTGGCCATGGCGATGGAATGCCGCTGCTATCACGGCGGCGAGGGCCGCACCCGGCTCAAGCAGCTGAAATTCACCGGCGAGGACTTCAAATGCCTGGCGGTCATTGCCGTGGCGCTGGTGGCCATTGCCTGCACACGGTTCTTTGTGCCGGGGCTGGCGTAAGAATCAGCCGCCCTGTAGGGGCCGGGCATGCCCGGCCCGCAGCCTTCCCGCAAGCGTCTGCTTGCCTTACACAACCGGGCCGGGCATGCCCGGCCCCTACTTGGTTCTGACATGAATTATCTACTTTGGATAACCTACAAGGGCACCCGCTATGCCGGGTTTCAGATCCAGCCAAATGCGCCCACGGTCTGTGCGGTTTTGCAGGACGCGATGCAGGCGGTGTTCGGCTGCCGCCCCGACGTCAAGGGCTGCTCCCGCACCGATGCCGGCGTCCATGCGCGGCGTTTCGCGCTCAGCTTCTGCTATACTGGCAAAGTGCCGATGCAGAAAATCGTGCCCGCGCTCAACGCCCACCTGCCGCCGGACATCCGCGCAGTGGACATCCGGTCCGTTCCGGACGGCTTCCACGCGCGTTACGCCGCCCACGCCAAGACCTACCGCTACTACATTTTGAACGCGCGGGTGGATGATCCGTTCACCTACGACACCTGCCACAGGGTAGGGGCCGCGCTCGACCTGGCCGCCATGCAGGCCGCTGCGGCGCAGTTCATAGGCACGCACGATTTTTCCGCCCTCTGCGCGTCCGGGTCCAGCGCCGCCGCCCACGGGGATACCGTGCGGACGATTACGGATTGTACTGTTGTACAGAACGGCGATTTGTTTACAATTTCCGTGACCGCTGACGGCTACCTCTATAATATGGTGCGCATTCTGGCGGGCACGCTCGTGGACGCGGGTCTTGGCAAGCGGACGCCGGAGAGCATCCCCGCCCTGCTGGAAAGCGGGGACCGACGCCGAGCCGGGCCGACGCTGCCCGCAAAGGGGCTGTTTTTGGAAAAGGTCGACTACCCGGAATTGGATGATGTTTAAACGTGTTCTGTAGGGGCGGGACATGTCCCGCCCGCGGCCTTCCCGCAGGATGTCAATTCCGTACAGTGGCGGGCCGGGCATGCCCGGCCCCTACATTTCTACACAAAATACGAAAGGAGGGGGCCCACCTATGAGTAAGGCGGACAGAGATCGGCAGGCATTGCTGCAGCGGCTGGCGCGTGAGCAGAGGCGGGCCCTGAACGCCGCCGCCCGTGACGCAGACCGTGCCCGCACGCCGCGCACCGCTCCCACACCGCGGCGCGATGACAGCCCGCCGTCCCGGACGTCCGAGCAGCCGTCCGCGCAGAGCGCCGCGCGGCTCAAATCCCTGACGCCGCTCTACAAGCAGCGCCAGCAGCGGCGACTCACCGTCCTGATCGTCATTATCATTGCGCTGGCGCTGGCGCTCACCGTTGTGACCGGCACACTGTCGGCCTCGCTGGCGCTGCTGGGTGATGCCGTGGACAGCGCGTCGCTCTACCTGAACCGCGCCGACGGCGGCTGGCCGACCACCACCGGTATCACCGAGCCGCTGCAAATCGAACCGCTGGCGGACGGCTTCGTCGAGCTGGGCAATGAGGATGTGCTCGTCTACTCGGCCTACGGCTCCAAAATTCTGAGCCTGCAGCCGTCCTACGCGCGGCCCGTGCTGGCTGTGGGCGGCACCCACTTTGTGGTCTACAACCGCGCGGGCAGTGAGCTGACCGTATGCAGCCGCACCCGCACGCTCTACACACAGCGCTTTGACGAGGACATTCTGCTCTGCGCCATGTCAAACAACAACTCGCTGGCCGTTGTGACCGACGCGGACCGTTTTGCCGGCTGGGTACACATCTATGACCCTTCGATGCGGGAGCTGTACAGCTGGCGGATGCCCCAGTCGATGGGCACGCCGATCGCGCTGGACTTTGCCCCCGACAACCGCAGGTTTGCCTCGGGCATGATTGCCGCGCGGGACGGGCAGCTGAACTGCTCGGTCTACTTTATGAGCCTCGACTCCGACACCGAGGGACTGCTCTACACCGCCGACGCGGGCAGCATGCTGCTGCGGCTGGACTGGCAGAGCGAGAACCGCGTCATGGCCGTGTTTGACACCTACATTGCGGTCATCGACCCCCGCACCGCCGCCGAGGTCGCACGCTACGACTACGGCGGGGCCGCGCTGCAAAGCGTTGCACCCGGACGCCGCCAGACCGCGCTGCTTCTGAACGTACACGGCGGAAACAGCCTGGTCACCCTGTCCGAAAGCCTCACCGTTATGTCGGAGATTCCCGCACGGCAGGCGTTTGCGGTCTCGGCCACCGACACCGACATTTATCTGCTCTGCCCCGATGCCGTCGAGTGCTACGGCTACGACGGCGTGCAGAACTGGGTGCAGACCGGCCTGCCGTCCCGCCCGCTGGCGGTCCTGCACGGCAAGCAGACGCTGGTCTTTACCGGCAGTCAGGCGGACGTTTTGGCGAAGCCAGCCGAGTAGCTCCGAATCCTTTCCCCTCGGGGGAAGGTGGCCCCGCAGAGCCGGATGAGGGGCCGCCTTGCCGCAATAACCAATTTGCGGGCAATAATGGCAAGGTTCACCCTCATCAGTCAGCGGGCGGGGCCGCTGACAGCTTCCCCCTCGGGGGAAGCCTTTCGACCCGCAAGTAATCCAACAGAAAGAAGTACCCATCTATGTCTTTTTCTCCCGCACTTGTCTATGATTTTATTTTTCTGGCCGTATTTTCCTTTGCCGCTGTCAAAAGCTGGCAGAAGGGCTTTCTCGCCGGGCTGACCGAGCTGATCGGCGCGGTGCTGGGCGTCGGCATTGCCTCCTGGGGCAGCCGCACGCTGGCCCCGGAAGTCTACCTTAGCTTTTTCAGCGACTCCGTCTCCACCCGGGTCGAGCAGGCCGTCGCACAGTCGGGCGGCGATATTGCCGCTGCGGTGCAGGGGCTGGACTTTCTGCCGGAATCCATCCGTGCCGCGCTGGCCGCGGGTCTGCAGACTGCCGGGGACCAGCTGCCCGAAAAGATCAACGCCCTGCTGGAGCCGCTTTTCCTGCCGCTGGTGCAGGCGTTGCTGTTTGTGCTGCTCTGCATGATCGTGCGCTGGGTGTTCGCCCTGCTGGTGCGGCTGCTGCGCGGCGTCAATCTTATCCCGCTGGTGGGCGGCGCCAACCGGCTGCTGGGTCTGGTGCTGGGCCTTGTGACCGGCGCGTTCGACTGCTGGCTGCTGGCGCTGCTGCTCTGGTTCGCCGCCAGCATCACCACCGGCCAGATCGACTGGCTGACCACCGGCGTTTTGCAGCGCAGCGTCGGGTACAGCCTTTTTGGTGCGTTCAACCCGTTTTTGCTCCATTATTAAACAAATTCTGAACAAGCCCCGCCAAAACTTGCAATTTGGCAGGGTTTGTTTAATAATAGTAGTGTAGCTGCGGTGCGGCGGGCAGGGGACTGCCCACCCTACGTAGGGCGGATTTCCTATCCGCCCGCCGGGCGTCGAGAACGCCGCCCCCTACAACAATTTATCGCAATCCCATGTGCCTCTTATCGGGCACTTTTCATAGAGGTGAAGTAAATGCTTTGTGTTAAATGCCAAAAACGTCCCGCTGTCGTGTTTGTGCAGCGGCTTGAAAACGGCAAGACCGTGCAGGAGGGCTACTGCCTGACCTGCGCCCGTGCCATGCACATCCAGCCTGTGGATGATCTGATGAAACAGTTCGGTATGTCCGACCAGGATCTGGAAAACATGGAGGAGCGGATGTCCAGCTTTTTGCAGGAGGCCTCCGACTCCGGCATGCTGGCCCCCATGATGAACGGCGACGACACCGACGCCGGTGACGAGCCCGCCCCGCAGGACGATTTTGTCCCGGGCGGCAGCCCCGTGTTCCCGTTTGGCTTTGGTGCGCGCCAGAATAAGGACGACGCCAAGCCCAAAAACGGCAAGAAGGAAAAGGCTCCCCGCCGCAAGTTCCTTGAGACCTACTGCGAGAACCTGACCCAGAAGGCCCGCGACGGCAAGACGGACCGCATCATTGGCCGTGACCGCGAAATTTACCGCACGATCCAGATTTTGTGCCGCCGCCAGAAGAACAACCCCTGCCTGATCGGCGAGGCCGGTGTCGGCAAGACTGCGATTGCTGAGGGTATCGCCCAGCGCATTGCCGAGGGCAAGGTCCCCGCGCGTCTGCAGGACAAGGAAATTTACCTGCTCGACATGACGTCCCTCGTCGCAGGCACCCAGTTCCGCGGCCAGTTTGAGCAGCGTGTCAAGGGCCTCATCAGCGAGGTCAAGGCTGCGGGCAACATCATCCTGTTTATTGATGAGATCCACTCCATCGTCGGCGCGGGCGATTCCGACGGCTCTATGAACGCCGCCAACATCATGAAGCCCGCGCTGTCCCGCGGGCAGATGCAGGTCATCGGCGCAACGACGTTTGCCGAGTATCGCAAGTATATCGAGAAGGATTCCGCGTTGGAGCGCCGTTTCCAGCCCGTCAAGGTCGAGGAACCGTCGCTGCTGGACACCATCGAGGTCATCAAGGGCATCCGCGTCTACTATGAAAAGCACCACTGCGTCCGTGTGTCCGACCCCATCGTGACGAGCATCGTCAAGCTGTCGGAACGCTACATCACGGATCGTTTCCTGCCGGACAAGGCCATTGACCTGCTGGATGAATCCTGCGCCTGCTGCAACCTGCGCCATCCTGAAATTACAGAACTCATGGAGACCCAGCGCACCGTGGCCGATTTGGAGACCCGCGAGCACGAACTGGAGAACCCCGAGCCGCAGAACGGCCAGGACGCTGCCATCGACTACGAGGCACTGGCCGCGGTCAAGACCGATCTGGCGAAGCAGCGCGAAAAGCTGCCCGCCCTGCAGCTTAAGGTCGCGGAAATTGAAGTGACCATGGACGACGTCGCACAGGTCATTGAGCTTTGGACCGGTGTGCCTGCTGTGAAGATCAAAGAGACCGAGTATGGCCGCCTGCAGGGGCTGGAGGATGCCCTCAAGGCGCACATCATCGGCCAGGACGAGGCTGTCCACGCCGTGGCCGGGGCCATCAAGCGCGCCCGCGCCGACCTGTCTGGCCGTCACCGCCCGGCCAGCTTTATCTTCGTCGGCCCCACCGGCGTCGGCAAGACCGAGCTGGTCAAGCAGCTGGCCAGCCAGCTGTTCGACACCGTTGA